>OHMN01000025.1_pt1 | contig 136543 bp, 124 predicted proteins | sample 1569361 | NCBI WGS metagenome assembly OHMN01 (sample SAMEA3541508, study PRJEB24748) | human gut metagenome | biome: human gut; feature: human-associated habitat; material: faeces | place: China | collected 2012
ACATATTCTTACGTTATACACTTTATACTCACCCCATAATAGGGGGTTAATATTCCCACCAAATGAAGCGGCAATCTGATCCTGCCAGCCACCTGCCTCTTGACAAAAATTACGTTCAAGATAGATAGCTTCATCTGCCAACTTCTTCTTATCTGCGTATTTTCCCTTCAATGCATAAAAAGCATTCAGCATCCCAACAGCAAACGAACTTGAAGTTCCCAAGCCAGACCGCGCAGGAAGATCCGCTTCATATGTCAAACGGATCTCATGCATATCTAACATCTTCATAGCGTTACGAATTGCAGGATGCTGAATGTCATCAATACTTGTCACACGTTCAGTCTTTGAATAGGATAATTCTGTAGAATAATCAAAAAAGCGTGGTAAATGCCGAACATTAACATAACAATACTTATCAAAAGTTGTAGAAAGTACCGAGCCACCGTTTTCTTTAAAAAAGCTTTCCATATCTGTTCCGCCACCAAAAAACGACATACGGAATGGTGTTTTTGTTATAATCATTATAGTTCTCCTTGTTTCATTTAAATATGTTCAAATATCGACTCGTATTTTTTTAAATTAGCCTCATACGAATAACAGGAATCTGCCCAATCCTTAATTTCAATATCATTGATATCATATTCACTCTTTGCTGCTCTATCAATCGCCTTAGCAAACTCCTGTGGCGTATCACACTTAAATACCTTTTCATCTCGTATTGCATCAGGCATGTCTTCCCAATACCCTTCAAGACTTTCTGTGCATCCAATAAAATGCTTTCCATAGGATAATGCCTCTGCGGTTTTAACTTTCATTCCGCCACCCTCAAAAATCGGTGCAACAACTAAATCCGCATCAACGTACCATTCTTTTAGAGAATCTACCGTTCCAATAGCGTGAACTTTATCAGAATATTTTTCGAACTCTGCGCGGTAATTCTCCATATGATATCCTACGACATTAAATTCATAATCGCAGGAAACATTTGGCAGCACTTTATTTAAAAACCATCTGACACCACTCAAGTTTGGTCCATATTCAACGCCGACAAAAAGAATTTTCAACTTAGTGTTCTTTTTATGTCTTTTTTCAAAGGGTATATTATCAATTTCAGGAATACTAATTGGGATAATAGCATCCGGGATTTTTTTATACACTTTTTCAAAAAGTTTTTTATCTCTCTCGTTTAGAACGATGGTTTTGTCTGCATACTTAACAGTAAGTTGTTCATTTTTAAGATAAACTGGCAAAGCTATCTTTATACCTCGAGATAATTTTTTCTTTTCTTCTTTCATTTTAACTATTTCTATGTCATGAAAAAATGAAACCACTGCTATATCAGGAAATCTTGATTTAATTTTTTTTATGAGTTGCCCGCTAATGGAGTTGTCAACATAGACAATTGATATTTTTTTTCCTCTTATCGTTTTAATAACAAGTCTTAAAGCTCTATTGTTTAGGTAGGGTGTGTATCCACGAATCAGCGCACCAACTTTTTCAAGTTTAGAGGACGCATCAACTTTTTCAACATGTTCTGTTGAATCAATATGCTGATTTGTTATATGAATTGTGTATGCATTTATCCCCTCTATTGCATTAATCATTCGACAATGCATATTCCCATTTGTGCCAGCACCACTTTTATCTTGGGGGGCAATATCTGTTATTATAAGTACATTTTTCATTATTTTTTCTCCACTCCGCCACAAATTTATTCGGATACAAAAAGAACTCTAATCGCTTTGTTTTCTTCATAACCCATGCAGCCACAATCGCCCCGGCAAAACTAATTCCAAGTCCCAGTACTACATGAACCACCGCATTCGTAATACCCATCTTCAGCAAAACAGACCTCATTGGTGCCGCAAATAGCGTGTGCATCAGGAAAATTGGCATAGTGTACTTTGCAAGAAATTCCATCACTTTTCCAGATTTATCTTCATGTGCAGCCACTAAAAGAATTGTTGCGGTACAAGCCATCAATCCCAGTGTAAATGACACGGCTACATTCTGGACATTAGCCGTGTGTACAGCAATACTCAGTCCAAGGAACAATAAACCAATCACCGTTCCTTGCAATTTTCTTCCTCGTAACTGCACATTAAATACACAGATACTCATTCCAAGCACAAACCATATCTCGTTTGTGAGAACTGTCGATACTGCGTATATCCCTGTCCCCCCCCCCCTAAAACGAGGAGCTTTGCCGCAAATGCAATAATCAAGCCTACAGAAGCCATCTTTGCATTGGCGAATGTCGGTGTGACAAGGAAGATAAAGAACAACGCATACAGATACCAATAAGGTGCAGTCGGATGGAATAATAACGTATCACCAAGGCCACCAATCTGATCATTCACACTGCCGGAGAATGCTGTTTTCAATACCCATGTGGCTGTCGTAAAAGTCACATATGGCACACCAAATGCCAATGCCTTCTTCGCCACATTCTTTTTCCAGCTTGTGAATTCATTCACCTTGCCGTACTTCTGATAAAGGTATCCGCTACAGATAAAGAACAACGGCACATGGAAATAATAAATTGTCGTATTGAACCACTTATACAAGTCGTTCTCCGGCAGAATATTTGCCTTCGTCATGCTCTGGAAAAAATGTCCCAGTACGACCAGTATGCAGGCAATGACTTTTACATCATCGACCCATTTTTCTCTTGTCCTTACCGCTGCTTGTTCACTCATTACCTATTCTCCATCTGCTGTGCGATATCAGCATCCACGATTTCCTCTCCAGTCTTATGTTTTAGCTGCTCTTTACTTGCTTCGCTCAGACCATTGTTGATTACACAGTCCATATCGCAGGTACTACACTTGTCGAGTTCCTCTTTAGTGACCTTTCCGTCACGGTAATCACGGCAAATTTTTAGCTCGTACATGGAGTACGGATGCTTGGTAAACAGTGCTTTGGACTTATGTACCAGAACCCATGTAGCAGGCTTCCAGATATACTTATGCATAGCCGGTGAAACAGAGCCGATCATCCAGCAGTCACGGTCACAGCAGCGGACCTTCTTACGGACTTCTTCTGCTTTCGGGCTGTTCCACAGCTCGTCCCAGCTCTGGGTGTTCAGGTTGCCCATGACTTCTTTGTCCTTGGTGCCGTTGCAAGGCATGACATCGCCATACGGGTCAATGAAGAAGGTATCAAAGCTCATATCGCAAGGTAGCAGACGCTTCTGACCATAAATGTAGTTGATCAGACCGTGGTTAAAGTACGCACGGAACCACTTCTTCGGGCTGTTGCTACGGAGCAGTTCGTTGACCAGATTCTCGAAGTTCTTTGCAACCATCGGGCGATCATGAATGATGTTCTTTGCCTCAACAAAGTAAAAGCTGTTATGCAGAGAAGCCGTAGCGAATTCCATGCCCATCTCGTTAGAAATCTTGTACAGCGGAACGAGGTCAGGCGCATTCTTGTCCTGAACAGTCATACCGAAGCCGACATCCTTCATACCCATCTCACGAAGTTTCTTCAGCGTGCCGTAACCACGCTGGTAGCCGTTCTGCAAACCACGGATCTCGTTGTTAGTCTGCTCCAGACCCTCGATGGAAATGCGGATACCGATCTGCGGGAATTCCTTGCACAGATCAACGATGCGGTCTGTGAAGAAACCGTTGGTGGAAATAACGATGCGGTCAGACTTTTTGTACAGCTCGCGTACGATATCTTTCAAGTCAGTACGAATAAAAGGTTCGCCACCGGTGATGTTTGTAAAATACATCTTCGGCAGCTTCTTGATGGTTTCAATGCTGATTTCCTCTTCCGGCTTGGAAGGTGCTTTATAACGGTTGCACATAGAGCAACGAGCGTTGCAACGGTAAGTAACGATAACCGTACCATTCAATTTCTTTTCGCTATTATTAGGCATTCTTTCCTACCTCCTATATTCCTTAAAGATTGTTATTCATCATCATTCCATAGAAAGTATCGTTCCCATTTACCTTCACTGGATAGCTTTGTTTCCAACTCAATTTAAACAATTGTGTATGCTCTGTAAGTTCTTTCCATTTTTTTTCACTATACTCTTTTCCAAGAATTTTCTGAAGCTCGTCACATTCTGAATTATTATCAGGAATACTAGTAAACATTTTTTGAAGATAACTATTGTGCCGTAGAGCCAACTCAATCAAATAATCTAAAAACAGATAGTCAACCATACTATTATTTGTCTTCCAATACTCCAACAAATAATCTCTGATAATTGCAAACACCTTTCTATTTTCAAAGTTGCATCCAAAAGAATAGTTTGCAAACTTGCCACAGGCAACCGAAAGATGCCCATACTCTGGTCTTTTTATTGACCAAACTGGCAATTCTATTATTTCTTCAGCATTAAAATTGCTAGCAAAAAAAGTTGCATCAAGCCAAATTCCTCCATGCTCTGCAAGCAATTCAAGTCTCAAAAAATCCGAAAAATGTGTGCGAGTTATAATTCCTTGGTTTCTTTTTAATTCCATCCAATCTGGAACATTTACATAATTTCTGTAATTTGTGTCATCTAAGACAATAACTTCGTATGGCATCGCATTGGCTTTTATCGAATGAACACATTTTTTCACTATATCTGGAGCATTATCAATCCCTTGCCACCAACAAATCCATATCTTATTTTTAAAGTTTGAATTTTCTGGAATGCTCTTTTCATCAAATTCATATGTTTTTATAAAATCCGCATACTTTTTTTCAAAATACTGCATTAAAATGCTATGTTTGCTCATCAAACATTTTATATCGTCTTTATTTTCAGGGTTCCCAGACCAATTGAGTCTATAATTCAATACCTTTGCAGATATAATTTTTGCAAAGTTTGCTATCGCTGTTTCGCGTGAGATTTTAATTGTTGAATTCAACTCTTCCGTAGCACGATGTAAAATTCGCTTTATATTATTATGTCTTCTTTCCATCTATATCGTTCCTCTATTTCCAAAGAAAACGATATGACCTGCTATCATCTCATGCTGTCAAATACTCTTTGACCATCTGTGGTAAAGGATCATACTTGGCAATACTGCGCACAATGCCAAACCTTTATTGGGAGCCTTTGCAATAAGATTTTCTTCTCCTGCAAATTTTCCATATACAAGGTACTGCATCGCACCTTTCAGCCGATATTTCAAATTAAGCTCCGGTCTCATGAACTCTTTTGCTCGCTCCATACAACCGTGTGGAGACTTAATATTGTTTTTTCGCCTATTCTTTGTCAGACCGTCATCTAAATAATTTCCCACATAAATCGCTTTGTTAATGTGAACCATCTGATACTTCAATGCCATCCGAATCCACACAAGGTCTTCTCCCAAGAACTTTTCATTTTTGTACTCTGGGAACGGAAATTCTTTTAAGCATCTCGTGTAGAAAACCTCTGCCTTGTCTGCCTGTGTATCATCCGCATTGATTCGACATTCAATATAGGTTCCTATCTTTTCATCCGGAACAAATCGCTTTCCATTAATTTTTCCGTCCGGATACTGTCTAAGGAAGGAATACCCACACAGCCTATCCTGTAGCCCATATTTTTTATGGTATTCAAGAACCGTTTCCATTGCATTTGGCACGAGTGCATCATCCGAATCAACAATAAATGTGAGTTCTGAAATTATCTGCTGCACACCGACATTAAGTGCTGTGTGCTTGCCACCGTTTTCTTTATATATGTACCGTATCGGAAAATCCGCCGTTTGCTTCATTTCTTCAACGATGCTTCTTGTATTATCGGTACTTCCATCATCGACCAGAAGCCACTCAAAATCTTTTATCGTTTGCTTCTGCAATGATTTATATAAGTCACTCAGTGCCCCCCCCCCGATTATATGTAGGGGTTAATACTGTAATCGTCATATTTGTTCCTCTTTATGTGTTATCAGTAGTTAATTTTTACTGATAAACTCTCATAATTTTCTCGTAATACTCATCGATGGTATCAAAGCTGATGCCCTTGCAGTTCTTGCTATACTCATCGCACAGTTCCTTATCGCCCCAGAGCTTCTGGATCTTGCTCTTCAGCTCGTCACCATTCCCGCTCTTAAACAGCTCGCCAGTCTTACCGACCTGAATCAGCTCCGGGATGCCGCCGATATCAGCACCCAGCACCGGTGTGCTGTACATCTGGGATTCCATCACGGAGAACGGGCAGTTCTCGTACCACTCAGACGGATAGATGGAGAACCGTGCTTCACGGATCAACTTTTCCAGTGCCTCGCCTTTCTGGAAGCCAACATTCTTGATGTTCTTAATACCGTTTACTGTCTCTTCCAGCGGGCCGGTGCCCGCGAAGATGAACTGGACATCCGGCAGCTCCTTACAGACCTTGATGAGCGTGCCGATTCCCTTTTCCTCAGAGAAGCGGCCGAAGTAGAGGACGTAATCTTTCTTTTCAAGGTCTTTAGGCTCTACTTTTTCCACAAAGTTGTACATTGCTACCGTTTTCTCAGCAAACAATGGATTGGTGTCCATCTTGCTCTTCATGAATTCCGAGCAGCAGATCATGGTATCAATGTACTTGTAGGTTCCCTTCCATTTCCAGAACTCAGCCTCCATCATTCCCACGATAGACTTTGCAGTAGAACCGTGAACGCATTTTCCCCTTGCACAATTCATGAAATGTCCGCCAAGGCACTTCTCACAGTTTTCATGTGTGATAGGGTTCTTCAATTGATGATTCGGGCAGACCAGCTGGTAGTCATGTGCCGTGAAGATGATCTTACAATCTCTTCCGGTCTCCTTGCGCCACTTCACGATTTCCAGGATGATGGAAGGTGTCAGCTGATAGTTGAAGTTGTTCAGGTGACAGACATCCGGCTGGAAGTCGTCCAGAACCTTTCTCAGCTGTACTCTTGCTTCCTTGCTATAGATGGTCTTAATCGGGTAGGTAAGCTTGCTCAGTTTGCTGCCGCCGTGGAAGTCCATATCAGATGTATAAGCATTGACCCGGTTGCCCACGCAGCGGCCTTCGTGCTCCATACCGAAAAACTGAACCTCGTGCCCCATTTTCTGGAGCTGTTCGCCCAACTTAAATATATAGGTTTCTGATCCGCCGTTTCTAAATAAAAATTTATTTATCATCAAAATCTGCATTTACTTCCCACTCCTATATAATTCCAGCGTTTTCTGTACAATCTCATCCCAATTATATTTATTGCAAATAAAATCGGCTGTCTGCCGCTTTAGAGTTTCGACTGTTTCTGGACGCACACACGCTTCTTGTAACGTTTCTTTTAAATCATTTACATCAGATTTCTTAAATATTAAAGCCTTATCCTCTGCCACTTCTGTACATTCATCAATATCTGATACCAGACAGCAGTTTCCATAACTCATAGCTTCCAAAAGACTAAGCGGCATCCCTTCTAAATCACTTGGAAGTGTATAGATATAAGCATTACTATATAACTCTTCTAACTCTTGCCCTTGGACAAAACCCGTAAATAAGATCCTTCCATCACCTCTTGCAAGTTCTTTTAATTCAGTCGCAAATTCATCTGTATCAGAACTACCGCCTGCTATTACAAGTCGTTTGTCTGTCTTAACATTTTTAAATGCTTCAATCAAATATCGAATTCCTTTTTCCGGAACCAGCCTCCCCAGAAACAAAATATAAGAATCTTTCACTAAACCATATTTTTCAGTAATGATTTCTGCATATCTTATTTCTGGTCTAGTTACCCCATTAGGAATAAATCTTGTTTTTCTTCCATATGTATCTTCAAAATACGTTTGAACACCTTTGCTTAAAACAATAATTTCGTCTGCATATTTTACTGCATTTTTTTCACCCTGGCGAATAAATTTTGAACCAAATCCTGACTTCCACTTTTCTCTTTGCCAGTCAATACCATGTACAGTTACAATTACTTTTTTACCAAACAACTTCGGTATCCAGCAAAAAAACGCCGGTCCCTCTGCATGAATGTGAACAACATCGTATCTTCCAAAAGCACAGCATAGTGCAGCAACGAATGATGCACTGACAGCAGCCAATCCTTTTTTCTCAATCGTTGGAACAAATTTTTGCTTAATACCTAAATATACCTTCTCTTGTGTATAGTCAAATTCATTGCCACTCACATGATGTCCCGAGCGGTTATAACAAGTGACTTCATAACCATTTTGTACCATTCTTGTGGCAAGCTCTTTTACAACAATTTCTATCCCGCCTTCTCTGGACAGCCTCTTCTGTCCAAACATAGCAATTCTTAATTTCTCATTCATAATTTCATTCCTAAGCTCCACAATTTCAGGCTAAGTCAAACCTTCTTATCATAATTTTTCATCCGATCCCTTTTGAAGCAGAAAAATCATCATAACAAGATTCGACTAATCCGGGTATGTGGGCTTTCCCCTAACAAAAGAAGGCAGCGTTGCCCAAAAACTGCTGCCCTCTGTCTGTTTTACTTGTACACAACCGTCATCGGGCCTGTGAAAGTAAGGGATACCGTCACCATCTTGGTTCCGGCGTCAACGCCTGTCGGCGTTACTAACTCCCACTTGCCTGTGGATGGGTTTAAAATGAGAACCTGTATCATGTCCAGGTTATCTACCAGATTCGGTACATAAATGCTGAACTGTGTCGGCTGCCCGTTTGCCTGCGCTTCTGTCTGCATATTCTGAATTCTGACTAACGGATTGTAGCCTGTCAAGTCTGCGTCGCTTGGAAGTTCCTGAACAGACGCCAGTCCCTCGTTGACCTGGGCAATCTGGTTAGCGCTGATGGAAGTTCCGAAGTTATCTACGAACTTTACGCTGCTTCGTGCGTCGGAATTACCGGCCATAGTTCCGCTGGTTCCTCTGCTGTTTCTAGTGGTCCCTGGAATTTCCTGATTGCCAACTTTGTTCGGCCTGTCGCTGACATGTTCTCCGGACATTCCTGTTGTGGAGCTGGATGCTGCAAATGCCGCCGTCATCATGGATAATGACAGAGCTGCCGCCAGGATTCCTGCCTGATACCTGATTTTCATTGTGGCTTCACTCCTTTCTGTTATTTTTGCCGTTTTCAGAAATATTAAAACATGTTATATTTCCTTGTAAAACAGCTCTATAATCATTTCTTCCAGCGCCTCTTCATCTGGGTAGAATTCGTCATAAACGATTCCCTCCATTCCCTCTCCAGGTACTGTAAAGAAGTGATCTCCGCTAAATAAATCTGTTGTGTTCATGACTGCCAGTCCTGCGTCCAGATATTCGTCCTTGTTCAGATCCGTCACCATGTACTCCTGAATGCTCTGAAACACATTTCCCAGAAACTGGCTGTCCTGCCTCTGCTTTTCTGACGCCTGGGCAATCCATTTTTCAGCGTATTCTTTGTGCCGATCTATTCTTCCCAGGGCGCTCTGCGATACGTCCGTATCCCGGTAGCGCACATAAATCTCCGCCTGTCTGCCCTGAAGTGTGACTGTCTCTCCGCATACCAGGGCCGGATCTCTGTCTGCCATTCCAGGCTCATCAATGGTTACAGTGACTCCTCCCACCATATCGTTCAACTCGGGAATAGCGCCCATGGTCACGGAAAGATATCCATCTATGGAAATTCCTCCTAAAAGATTCTCAACAGCTTCTGTCAGAAGCTCGCAGCTTTCTTTTCCCCCGTTTCCATATCCGTAAGCCAGGTTCAGGTGCTGCACATCGCTTCCCAATTCATTTCCCACCAGATCAAACAGTCTGATTTCCGTCATGGTATCTCTTGGTATGGAAAGAATCTTAATCTCATCTGTCGCCTTATTCTGAATCAGAAGGGCGATTACATCTGCCTGTCCGCCGGCTCCGGACACCTTGTGTTCTTTTACCTCTCCGCTTGTGTCGACTCCGATACAGAGGATAACACGGTTCAGGGAATTCAGCTTATACTGCTTTCCCTGATAGGTTCTGATACTGCTGTCTGCTGTCCCGGAATCAGTCTGAACCATCATCTCGGTTCTTTCTTTCGCAGCCTGTTCTGCTGCCTTTTTTTTCTGAAAGGAATAGACAGAAAAGGATACAAATCCTATCACTGCAGCAAAGACGAGAAGCTTTGCTGCAAGCACTGCCCATTTCGGTGGTTGTCTCTTCTGGTTCATGATGCCCCCTTGTGGCTGAATACTACGAAAACAGTCTGAATCAGAATCTTGATGTCCAGCCAAACAGACCAGTTGTCAATGTACTCCAGATCCATGCGAACAACGTCCTCAAAATCCTGAATGTCACTGCGGCCGCTGACCTGCCACATACCGGTAATGCCCGGCTTTAGGGAAAGCCGCCTCTTGTGGTGCTCCTCATACTGTTCAAATTCATCCACAGTCGGAGGCCTGGTTCCCACCAGACTCATATCTCCCTTCAGAACATTGAAAAACTGTGGAAACTCATCTATGCTTGTCTTTCTGATAAAGCGCCCTATCTTTGTAATCCTGGGATCATCCTTTATCTTAAACATCAGACCGTTCATTTCATTTTTTTCCATTAATTCTCGTTTCCGCTCCTCTGCATCCATGTACATGGAGCGAAATTTGTAAATTGCGAACTTTCTTCCGTTTTTCCCTACCCGTATCTGCTTAAAAATAGCAGGACCCGGAGATTCCAGCCAGATAGCAGGAACTACAAAAATGCTTAGGATTCCTGTCAGCAGAAGTCCTGCCAGGGCTCCGCAGATATCCATTGTTCTCTTAATGAACAGTTCAGCTGGTGTAAAAATTCTGGTTCCATAGGTCAGTACCCTGTAATTTCCCAGCTCTCCTACCTGCTTGGCCTCCTCAGAAAGCCCCAGGCTGTTAGCTGTCACATGAGCCACTATCCCCATGCTCTGCAGAGTCTTTAAAAGACCGCTGATATACTCTCTGCTGCTGTTGGGAAGACTCAGCAGCGCCTCGTCAATAGCCTGGCGTTTCATATATTCGCCAATATCCTTCGACTCTATCGTCATGTAGCTTCTTCCGTCTCTGTACTGAATCAGATTTAATTCCACCTGTTCAGTTTCTCCGTCTACAATGGCCAGAGCAATCAGATCGTATCTGCACAGCTTGGAAGCTGCCAGACGCCGCATGGCAGTAAGCGCATTCGTCTTATTAGCAAAAATCAAAAGACGAATTTTATTTTTATCCTTATCATAATAATTCAGAATCACTGCCTTACAATAAATCCGTCCCAGATTCAGGCAGAGAAGAAGAAATCCAATCTGCAGGATAAAAAATATCTTTGTCTCGTAATTATTCCTGGCAAAAAAGAAAAGAAATACAGCCAGAAAAAAAGACATGTAAACCGTCTGTCTCAGAGCTCCTTCAAACGTTTCTGCCATACTCTCCTCTTCCGGAGAAGTCTTTTTCACCGGAATAATAGCCGACATGAAATAGATCAGGATCATTAAAAACAGACCATACCATTTGATGCCATTGGGGAAAGTTCCATAAAGAGCCATAAATGCCAGCAGGTATGATAAAGCTACAGATATCACATCTGTCAGCGCACGCAGCATATGGTTTTTAGCCCACATGGAAAAACACGTCCTTTCTCATCCTTCGCTTTTTGATTTTCCCCATCATAGCTGCTGCCAGGCCATATCCCCCGGCCAGAAGCAGCAGTTCGTAGCCAAGCATCCCCCAGCAGATTCCCTGATAAGCTTCTGAACTGTCATGCAAACTTTGACTGAGCATATATGCAGCTGCCAGAATTACAAGAATCATGCTCACTGCTGCAAACCATCTTTTCACTCTCTTTTTTTCCATATCCGTACCCTTTTTCACGTCCTGTACTTCTGCCCGCCTCTGCTGTTCTTTCAGTCCGTTCCCTTTACTGCTGTTTCCTGTCTCCTGATTCTTCCTTACCGTAATACTTACCGTAATATTTTCCGTAATAGCTGTTCGATTTCATATCGACTTTATTCAATACAGCTCCCAGAATTCTGCATCCGCTCTTTTCCAGCTGTCCTTTCACACGTTTTGCAAGCCTACGGCTTACAGCTCCTGACTCAATCACTATGATTGCCCCATCGCACTGTCTGGCTACAATGGCGCCGTCTGTCGTTCCCGCCATGGGAGGCGTATCGATCAGAACGTAATCATACTCTTCTCTCATCTCCTCTAGCAGTCTGGAAAAAATAGGCTCTGCCAAAAGCTCTGACGGGTTCGGAGAATAAGGACCTGCAAAAATGACGTCCAGATTTCTGATGGTAGTATGGCACAAAACCTCGTCCAGCCGTCTCTGTCCGCTTAAATATTCGCTGAGTCCGCCCACTTCCTGCTTTACCTGATACCGATTCAGCAGTACGCTCTTTCTGATATCAGCGTCAATCAGCAGCACGCGGCGTCCCAGGGCTGCCAGAGACATGGCCTCTGAAAAGGTAATCTGGCTTTTCCCCTCTCCCGGGACTGCGCTTGTAAACATAATTACCTTGATATTAGAGCCTGAAAACTGAATATTAGTCCTGAGCATCTTCAGAGCTTCCTCGAAGTGAAAATCCTCTTTTTCCTGTGTCTGTATCTCAACTGTCATTCCCATGATCAGCGCTTTCCCCCTTTCCCGTTTGTATTTCTCTTAGCCGGAACTTCTGCAAGCGTGGAAATTTTCAAGTATTTCTCGATATCTTCTTCTGTCTTAATAGTATCGTTCATAACTACCTGAAGCGTTACTGCCGCGCATACGAGAACAGCTCCCAGAAGTGCTCCAATCACCGCATTCTTAAGCACATTCGGCGTCACAGGAAGCTCTGCCGCTATTCCTTCCTCCACAATTTTAGGAGGAATCATCTCCATAATTTCTCCGATATATTCAGAAGAACGTTTTGCCACTGTATTGACAATATTTGCCGCTAAATTCGGGTCAGCGTCTTCTATGGACAGCTGTAAAATTCGCGTATCCTTCGGGTTTTCAATGACCAGCTCTTCCTTAAATTCCTCATAGCTATATTCCAGGTTCAGGTCTGTAATTACCTTTTCCAGCACTGGCCGGCTGGTAATCATAACCTTGTAGTCCTGTGTCAGCTGGCTTCCTATCTGCAGGTCAGCCAGAGAGGTCAGGGTCGTCTCCTTAGAAAGCACATACATCATGGCTGTGGAGGAGTATTTCGGAACCAGAATCAGCTTACTGTACAGTCCGAACACAGCGCCTCCAATCACAACTGCCAGAAGAATCCAAAGAACTCTTTTTTTCAGTTCAAGCAATATCTCCAGCAGATCAATTTCTATCTCGTCATTCTCTTCATACTGTGTGTTCCCCATGGTTTCTTACCTTTCCATCCCTTCTTTATGATTCAATATGTATTCCGGATATTTAAACAGCATCCTCCGCAGCTGCTTCCTGTCGCAGCGGCGTTCCAGCCACGCAAGGGCTTCATCTGTCTTTGGCGCTCTGGAACCTGAATTATGCATGTCCGTTCCCAGCAGATGGATATTTCCATCCAGTACCTGCCTTTTGCACCACCTCGTATGTTTATTCCATATGCTTCCTGCAAGGCTTCTGTAGTTCATCTGAATCCGGGTTCCGCCTTCAATCAGCTCTTCCAGTCTTCCCTTTGTTCTCAGACATCCATATCTCTCTGCATGAGCCAGAATCGGAATATATCCAGCTCCCTGCAGCTGCCTCAATCTCTGATACAGGCGGCTGTATGATACATTTGGAAGAAATTCAATCAGGACATAGCGGCTGCCCGCCATTGTGAGAGCCCGGCCTTTCCTCAGTTCATCCAGAATCCCCTCTGAATCCATCAATTCCTGGCCTAAAAAAATACCGTACTCTGGATCTAGTTTTTGCGCCTCCTGTCTCAGAATTCCGGTAGTTTCCTTTAATCTCTCTATATCCTGTCCCTGATGGTAATGGGGAGTGGCGATTATGGTTCGAATCCCCTGCTCATATGCCATCCGGAGCATTTCTATGGATTCGTTCCAATTTTCAGAACCATCGTCAACGCCTGGAAGAATATGCGCATGTACGTCGATTATTTTCATCATCCCTGTTCTTCTTGGCATTTTGCTCTCCATCAAACTGTCATTGACCGTTTTATTACATAATGAGAATTATGTGGTGTTCTTTGACCGATGAGTAAGAAAAACGTAAACTTTCATGCCAAAATCTTCAAGATTTTTACAAAATTTTTATAATTAATGATTGATTTATTTGATCTGCATGTTATAATAAGACAAGAAATAGACACATTTATGTGGTACGATAAAAAATTTTACCACATATTTCTCATTTTGTTATAGTTCAGATGAGTTCTTTAGAAAAAGCCTGAGACCACTTCGCGGCCTCAGGCTTTAGTGATTAATAATAAATATCCTCCAGAATCAGCATATAGTAATTGTCCAGTCCCTCACCTGCAATGGCGAAGTCTGCTGCTACCGGCATATGCTCCTTGGAGAAATCATCTAAGAATTCCTTGCTGAGTACATCCTCTGGCTTTAAGTTATTGTCATGCATATATTTTGCAAGCTCTACCTTAAATTTAGGAATGTAAACGGAAGAAGGCATTGCCCATCCAGACAGTCTTCCTGTCATACCAGCCTCTTTGGACTTCTCTGTGATCATCTCGTTGATCTTGTCATAATTTCCCAGATCATCCTCTGTAATCTCCAGATTCAGAATAGTCGGGTAAGACTGGGTTGGTGTCGGGCAGCACTGCTCTGCTACGATGAATTTTAACTTAAATGCCTCGTCCAGAATGACATCGTACATCGGGCAGTTTGTGCCGAAGATATTTGTATCCGGGCCATACTTTTCGATCTGGCGCGGAAGATCCTCTCTGAGGAACTGAAGCATCGGAGCTCTTCCGTTTCCTGTCTGAGGATCTGGTGTTGTAATCTCTACGAATTCCATACCCAGCTTCTCGCAGGTCTCTTTCATCTTGTCTCTGCGGATTACCTTGCTCTCAGAAGCCATATGAGTCGGGAAGGAGTAGTGGATAAAAGTCTTAGCTCCCATCTCATGAGCCTTTGTAGCAATTGTCTCGCCGCGGCGATTCCAGTCTGTTGTAATGGAGATATCTACATACTCATTTAACAGCTTTGGATCATCGTTGCTTGTAACCATGGTTACAATGTCAGGACGTTTCTCACGGATTGTCTGGAATGCCGGGATAATTCCCTCCATACCGCAGTCAAAAATCACATATTTCATCTCCGGATCATCAGCAAGGCTGGTGATAACGGAAATACATCCCTCTTTGTCAGTGGAAAAGTTCTCCGGAATGGTTTTATGAACGACTAAATCCGGATATTTCTCTACCATCTCCTGAGCGCCGCGGAACTCATCCTCGCTGACTGTAACAGTAGGTGTTACAATACCGATTTTGTAAGCCTCGTCAGAAGCGGCCTCTTTTCCCTCTTCTGCCGCTGTCTCTCCTGCCTTGCTCTCCTCAGCTTCTGTCTTCTGCTCTGCAGCAGTGCTCTCTCCCTTTGCATCTGCGCCTGTCTGGGATGAGCAGCCTGTCAAAGCGCTGACTGTCAGAGCTGCTGCCAGAAATGCACTTACCAGTTTCTTTCTCATAGCTTCCTCCATTTTGTAATATTTTATTTATTTCATGGGAACTGCTTTTCAAAGCGTCCCCCAGAAACCCCATTGAAATTTTTATTTTCCTGCTGTCTCCTTCTCTGTCCTGAGATTTAACATAATAGCGATTACAATGACGCCATAAGCCACAAAAGAGCGGAAATACTCTCCTACAGCAGGGTTGTTAAACAGATTCTGGCCTGCCATCGGTGAAGTTACAAACAGTGCATGGAACAGCAGGACTCCCAGAAAGCAATGGCGCATTTTGGCCTTTTTGATGGAAGCGCCTCCCACCAGAATCGCCGCCGCCGCGAAAGTATCCAGCCCCAGATGACCTGTATACACGTTAATGGTGCCAAAATCCGCCACAAACAGAATCTGGCTCATGGCCGCAAACAGCGTTGAGATAATAATGCAGATAGTTCTCACCCGGTCGCTCTTAATTCCCAGCTTTTCCGCTGTGTGCAGATCCGTTCCCACCGCTCTGGCCAGCGTTCCCAGTCTGGTACGCTGAATGTAAAACAGCAGAAGGGAAAATGCCGCGATAAAGATCAGCGGAAGTAGCGAATACGTCTTTCCGTCAAATTCAAAGGGCAGCACGCTTTTAAAAACAGCGCTGATATTTTTGGCGTCAATCATGCTCCGCACGCCGATTCCCCGATCCAGGATAATTTCCTGGTTCCTCGGCTCAAAAAACATGCCGTAGGCCACCATAAACACGAACTGGTAGATGACTGAGCTTAACTGTCCCACCATGATGGACACAATCATCTCTTTTCCCTTGGCCCTGTTTAGGAGAGCCGCTACCATCCATCCAAACACAACAGACAGGATAAAGCTCAGGCCGACGACAAAGAGAAGCGCGGGTCCGCCCTCCAGCATCAAATTTACAGAGATAACCATAGCAGTCTGGGCAGAAATAGCGCCTACTACAATGGCAAAATTCAGTCCCATTCCGCAGGTCACCGGCAAAATCAATGCCAGAGTAAACAGAATGTTGCGGATAAACCGCGTGTACACCTCTGACGCCAGATAGGACAGGCTGATTCCTGCAAACTGAAAGGACAGGACGGCCAGAGCCAGAACAGCGATGGGAACGATATTACGCTTTATGTACTTCATGTCTCGCATCCTTCCTCTCAAAAATAAACGCATATAAGATAATGCCGCTTGTGATAATGGTACGCAGAATCTCCGCCATCTCCGGTATCAGCAGCGCGTTGGCCACAGGGATGGACAGCAGATAAGTAGTCTGGTACAGAAACGTACCGATCAGGGCGTTCGTCACTGTAGCCTTTTTCGGGCTGGCTCCGCCGATTACAATAGCGGAAACAGCAGGAAAGCTCATCATAAATGGTCCATCATACAGATGCAGGATTCCATAGCTCTGTGAATAAACTACAACTCCCACTGCCGCAATCACTGTGGACATGACGATGGCGATGGTGCGGTATCTGTTTACCCTGATACCGGTCAGCCTGGCAAACTTCTCATTTTCTGCAATAGCCGTAAAAATCAGGCCTGTCCTCGTTTTAGAAAAAAGCCAGAGCAGAAGGCCGATTCCAAAGAAAAACAGAAGAAGTCCAAGGGGAATCACAACGCCGCCGATTTCTATCTGCCACAGCCGGTCTAAAATCTGTCCGAAATAATTTTCCAGATTAACCTTTGGCCGGAGTCCCTGGCCGCCGATAGGATACAGCATCTGGCGGTTGGTCACAGGCACAAAGGTATAAAACAGGTTCATAATAGGAATAAAGGAATAGCCCGCAAAGGTTCCCACAATCTCCTCGTTCAGCTTCAGTCTGTTTAAAACCGCCGCATAGATCAGGCCAAATACAAGCGCGACCGCCATTCCCGCCAATATGGAGCAGAAAAAGCCTGTCCACGAAGTCAGGCGGGCGTTCAGAGCAAAAATCATGCCTACAAGTCCTGCCGACAGTCCGATGGTCATACCGAAATTTCTTCCTGCTCCCACATTGATCATAGGAATCAGAGACAGGACAATCACGCCGTTCATGGCCCATTTTACCAGGGCGTCGCTGATAATTCCCGCCATATCCATGTCAATTCCCATGGCTGCCAGAAGCAGAATGCCCATAAACGCCAGCATAATCACCTGCGGGGGGTTCAAATATTTTGTTTTCACCTGAGTTCCCTCCCATAAAGAGCCAGAGTCAGTTCCTCCAGACTCGTACTGTTATTGTCAAATATCTTAAATACCTTTCCCTGATGCATCACAGCAATCCTGTCGCAGATCCGCAGAAGCTCCTCCAGTTCTCCGGAAGCCACCACCAGCGTCGTGTGGTACTCCTTGTTGATTTTTAAAAGCCACTGAAGAATCAGTTCCTTGGAGTAGACGTCGATTCCCCTGGTGGGTTCTCCGATTAAAAGCAGCTCCGGCTGGAAGGTAATCGCCCGGCTGACGCAGACCTTCTGCTGATTTCCTCCTGAAAGCTCTCTCACCTTCTGCTCCGGACCTCTGCATACAATATTCAAACGATCGATCAGTTCCCTGGCGTGGGAATCAACCGCCTTATGATTCAGAAAAGAAAGCGCCGGACAGTTCCGGAAACGTAGAAATTCCGGGTGGACCTTTTCTGTTCCAAACACCATATTTTCCCATATGGGACTGTCCAGGAGAAGGCTGGCCGTTCCCCTGTCTTCGGAGAGGTAGTAAATCCTGTGATGGATCAGGTTTTCCGTATCGCCAGGCTTCAGCTTTTTTCCTCTGTAGACAGCCTGATACTCTGCTTTTTTCATGCCGAACAGACCGTCTAACAGGTTCTCCTGCCCCTGCCCGGCCAGTCCGGTGATCCCCAGAATCTCGCCTTCCAATATATCCAGCGTCTGATTGTCCGGAAGCCCTTCATAGGAGAACAGCACCTGACCGCCTGACTGGGTTTCATGGCGCGCAGCCTTCACAATCTCGCGGCCCACCATATCGTCGGCAAATCTGGCCGCGTCAAACTCTTCTTTTTTATAGGTAGAAATCAGTTCTCCGTCCCTCAGTACAGAAACCCTGTCGCACACCTCCATAATCTCGTCCAGCCGGTGGGAAATGAATAAGACTGCGATTCCTTCCCTGGCAATCTCCCGGATACAGGCCAAAAGGCCTTTTGTTTCCGTAATATTTAAGGAGCTGGTAGGCTCGTCCAGCATCAGGAGACGTACGTTCTGATTGTCCAGCTCCCTGGCAATCTCCACAAACTGCTTCTGATTTAAAGCTAGACTGTCAATGGGGCTGTCCGGATCCAGATCCGTTCCAATCCGCTCCAGCGTCCGGGCCGCGTCCTCCCGGTTCTTCTTCTGATCTACATAAGCCAGCTCCGGCACAAAAAGGCCTCTGCCCTTTACATTTTCCCGGTTAATTTTTATATTTTCTCCGACCGTCATTCCTGCAAACAGCGCCAGTTCCTGATGCACCATGGCAATTCCCTGTGCCTCTGACTGAGCTCTGTTTTCTATCCTGATTTCCTTTCCGTCAATCAGAATCTCACCCTCGTATCCGCCGGTTCTCCGTATTTTTTCATTTCCGTTCAAGATGTTCATCAGCGTGCTCTTTCCGGAACCGTTTGCTCCAATCAGGCCGTAAATCTCTCCGGCCTCTATGGAAAGACTGACATTCTTCAGCACATAATTTCCCTCAAAACTCTTGGACAACTGTTTTACTTCCAGCATAGTTTCCTCCGAAGCAGACGCTCTTAAAACGCCTGCCCAATGTATTCAATTAAAATTGTAATGGATCGCAGATTTTTTTCAAATAGAAAATATCTATGAATCATAGTCTTTATCTATGTTTTCTATACAGCGTCAGGGCCGGGAACGTTCCAAAGAGCAGAGCGCAAAAAAGACTGCCGCATCCGCAGAATATCATCTGCGCTGCAGCAGTCTTTTCTATCATCGTCCGGTTCCGATTAGATATTGATCATCTTGGCGGTAGGCATCATCAGCACCTTGCCTGTGCCGCGGTAAACGTTCACAAGGCCTTCTCCGGAAGCGGCGGATCCAATCAGAGTCTTTCCGGAACGCTCCACTGTAAACTCCAGAGATTTGCTCCAGGCAATGGCGTGGTTTCCATCTACCTTGAGCACGTCGTCCTGCAGCGTAATCTCGATAAGCTCCTCCTTCGGACACTCTGATTCAATACAGAATACGCCTGAACCGTTCAGACTCAGGTTGAACAGGCCTTCTCCTCCGGCTACGGCTGAGGAAAAGTTGGACCGCATCACCGCTTTGTGCTTCAGGCTGGATTCACAGGCCAGAAACAGTCCGTCGTCCAGCACAACGCCTCCGCCCCATGAAGCGGTATCCATCAAAATCAGATGCTTATAGGTCGGCTCCAGCACCAGAACTCCGTCTCCGGTGTACTCCGGTTTAATCGCCGACTCGCCGCTGGCCCTGCCGCGGACTGCCTTTCCAAAGAAATCGCCGACTCCCTTTACCCCTGTGGTGGCGTTCACATTTCCCAACATCCACTGCATAGCCCCTGCCTGGATAGTCACGTGGGATTTGTCCAGATAGCAGACCAGCTGGCGCTTTCTCACATTCATCTCAGAGCTGAAATACGCTGTGATCGCAGAGGACGGAGACACGCTCAAGTCTCTCTGATACTCGATTACCTGAAAAGCTCCCATCTCAGCGAGAATCTTTACATCGTCATTGTCAGTAAAATTAGAAATCTGATACATTAACTACCTCCCCATTTAAAGTCCCCAAACGGTCCTGATTTTGTGAAATTATACCACAAAACAAGAACCGGCACAATTAAATGAAGAAAAATGTAAGAAAACGTAAGAAATTACTGATGGACTTCCGTTTCTTTTTTGCTCTCTTCCTGACGCAGGGTAATCATGTTGTAAATAAAGTCCACCGTTCCGTCGATTCCGTAACTGGCGCTGTTAATGCAGAGATCGTAGTTATTGGCGTTTCCCCACTGGCGTCCTGTATAGAAGCGGTAGTGCTTGGAACGCTCTCTGTCCAGATGCTTTAAATAGCGGGCCGCCTGCTTGACGGTCAGCGTGCTGTCAATCTCCATGGCTCTCTTAACGCGCTGCGGGAAGGGCGCCGTAATGTAAATGCTGACGTGGGGGATGTGGTTATTTGTCATAATCACGTCGCTGCATCGTCCCAGCACCACAAAGTCTTCCTTTTTCGCCATGTCGCAGAGCAGATCGCTCTCGTTAAAGAATACCGCGTCCTCCTTGGGAAGGCCGTGGAACCGGCTGAACTCCCGCATATGCTGGCGCAGCGTCAGATGCCGCTCCGGCTTAAAGGCGTCGCTGGGGTTCTGAAGCTTTTCCCCGGGCGATTCAATCTTGTATCCGCCCTTGTCTTCCACAGAATCCTTCTCCGCCTTCAGACGTTTTAAAACGGCTTCGAAAATCTCTGCGTCATAGAAGTTGATTTTTAATTTATCAGCCAGCTTGAAGCCAATGTTTACGCCTCCGCTTCCATAGGTCCAGCCGATGCAGATAATCAGATGATCCTTGTCTGTGAACCGGTTCTTTAAATTGAAGGTATTTAATTTTGCCAGCTCCAGATTTACCACATCTCCGCTGGCAAAGCTGGTGGGCAGCTCCATCACTGCCTGGAGAATCTCATTATATTCCGTCATGACCAGGCGGCGTTCTTCCTTATCCTGAATGGTTCTGGCCATATTTCCAATCAGGGCAATCTCGCTGCGGACCAGGTTTCCCTCCGGCCTGGTAGTCATCAGCGAAATCAGCTCTCTGACGCACCGCTCTCTGTCCCGGTTAAATACGCGGCCCAGAGAAGAACCTAAGGAAGCATAAACCTGGGCGTCCAGATCGTAAATCCGTTCAGCCAGCGCTCTGATTTTTGTTTCATTATTTGTATTTCCACTCATCGTCCATTACCTCCCTACAGGAAAAACAGCAGCATGTCCAGAGCAAAGACCGGAACCAGAATTACCAGAGACCAGAGCAGATATCCGAAGAAGGACGGCATCCGCACACCGTTCTCGTCTGCAATGGATTTCACCATAAAGTTCGGCGCGTTTCCGATATAGGTATTGGCTCCCATGAACACAGCTCCGCAGGAAATTGCCGTCAGCATCTGAATCGGAATCACTCCCAGGGAGGTGGTCAGTCCCTCTGTAAATCCGACCGCTCCGGCTGTTGTCAGGAATACCAGGTAGGTAGGCGTGTTATCCAGGAAGCTGGACAACAGTCCCGTGACCCAGAACATTTCAAACGGCTCTGTAATTCCCAGGTTGGCTCCGTTGGCCTTTAAAAGCATCAGAGCCGGCTGCATGGTGATGAAAATACCGATAAACAGTACGGCAACCTCCTGAATTGCTCCCCAGGTAAAGTGGTTCTCACGGCGGAGCTCTGATTCTGTGGTCTTAAAGGACAAAAAGGCGGCGGCCAGGATAATCACAATCTCGATAATAGACGGATAGGAAAGCACTACCTCTCCGAAAATGTGGATTCCCTTTACATTTCCAGCCGCATCCTGGAAGGCCGGAAGGCTGGGAAGGGTTCCGCTTAAAATCACGGCTCCTACAATCGCCGCCAGGAAAATAAGGTTGTGCGCCCCGCGCAGCTTCACCTCTGTACCCGGCTTACTGATATCCGGCTTTAAGCCTGCCGCAATATCCTTCCGGTAGGCCCGCAGGTCAATAAAATAGAAGATTGTCAGCAGAACCGCCATATTCACCAGAAGAATCGGAAGCAGGTGAAGACTCCAGAAAAATGGCACTCCCCTCATAAAGCCCATTAAAAGAGGCGGATCCCCGATAGGTGTCAGACATCCGCCGATATTTGATACCAAAAAGATAAAGAAAATAATAATATGACGTTTTCTTTTTCTCCAGGAGTTCATTTTAATTACCGGACGGATCATCAGCATACTGGCTCCCGTCGTTCCAATCCAGCTGGAAAGCAGTGTTCCCAGAGCCAGCAGTCCCACATTCACTCTGGGAGAACCGGCTAGATCGCCAGACATGGTAATATTACCAGACACGCAGAACAAACCAAACAGTAAAACAATAAATGTCAGATAATCATTGATAAGACACTCTAAAATTGTCTCAGACGCTGTCCCGGCTCCAAACTTCACAGCAAACGGAACCGCAAACAAAAGAGACCAAAACAGCACTGCATGAGGCTGGTGGCTCTCCCACCACTCTCCCTTAACAAGGGGCAGCACTGCAATACACAATAAAAGTCCGGCAAATGGAACACACATCCACAGCGGAACGGATCCCGTCTCCCCTGCGCTTCCGGTTCCTGCAGCCAGAGCTGTCAGCGGACTGGAGGCGAGCATTAATCCCAGACTCCCCAAAAATGCAATTAATCTTTTCATTTCAGGCAACCTCCTAATTATCATTCAGCAAACTTATTTTGCTGTGCCTTTTCAGCTTTTTCTTCAGGGCACTCGTTCTAGCATAGCAAATTTACAGCTTGATTACAACCACTGAAACCACAAAATATAGTAATTTTTTGAAAAAACGCGTTATTTTCTCCATCTGCAAGCTTCTGCCTCTGTCAAAAGGGCTTCCAATTCCTGCAGCTGCAATCAAAGCAGCTGTGTCTTTCATATTGTGTTCAATTTAAAAAGTTAATTCCATATCTTCCAGCACTTTTTCATGTTCTTTTATGCTGATACTCGTGTAGATTCTCGTTGTATCAACACTGCTGTGCCCCAGAATATCTGCCAGATAGACAATATCATGATTTTTTTTATAATAAGTACGTGCAAACAGGTGACGCAGATTATGTGGAAATACTTTCCTCTCATCCACCTCCGCCGTTCGGCACAGCCGCTTCATTTCTCCCCAAATGTTGCTTCTGTCGAGAGGCTGTCCTTTTCTTGACAGAAATACCTGACCTGACTGAATATTTTCCTCTTTGCAGTAAGCATCCAGTCTTTCTCGCAATTTCTGCGGTATAATTACAATCCTGCTTTTTCCTTTCAGCCTTACCACACATCTTCCTGTCTGTACTGCCTCCCGCGTAATGCAGGACAGCTCACTGATTCTGATTCCCGTTGAACACAAAGTTTGAAGAATCAGATATAATCTGTACTTTCCCATCCGCTCTGCCGTCTCTAACAGGCGCAGGTATTCGTCCCGGTTTAATTCCCGGGCGGGATCTGCTACTAAAGGCCTCTGAAACTTATACGCCTTTACCTTCAGTTCTCCAAGGCCGCAAAAGCTTAAAAAACTGTTTACTGCCATCAATATAGAATTGGCGCTGCTTACCTGATAACGCGGCAGCAGAGATGATTTGTACAACAGCACTCTTTCCCTGTTAATTTCCTTGTCTTCTGGCAAAAACTCATAAAATTTTCTAATGTCACGCCTGTACTTTTCCACTGTGGCCCTGCTTTTTTCTTCTTCCACCAGCCAGCATTTGAATGCTTCCATCTTTTTTTCTGTCATCTTCATTCTTTTCATCCATCTTTCTCCTCACATTTGGGATTCCATTCTGTTACCTGCATATATTACCTTATATCGGATAACACGAAATTCCTTTTACAAATAGATTTTCCCAACTCTTTCAGGCAAAGCTAGAATCAAATTTTTGTATAAAAAATACAGCAGAAAGAGAAATTTTCTCTGTCCGCTGTACCTTTTCCTGTTTCTGTCTGTATTCTTTTATTGTTTCATCGAAACCAGCTGCTCCAGCAGCTCCAGATCCTCCGCCATAATTTTCATGTTGGCAGCCATCTCGCGGCCATCCGGTGTCTTAACAGTAAGTTCCAGCACCGTTTCCGGTCTAAAAGCGCCTGTCTCAGCCGCTTTTCTGAAAAACATAGGAAGCTTAGGATGACGCTGTTTAAAAGCCGACCACATCCCTGCTATCTTTATCATATCCATCGGGTTCATTTTTATTTCCTCCTGATCTCAGTTCTTCCAGCATCATTATAACAGCCTGAAAGACAAACGCAAGGGGCAATCTTCACAATCATCCTCCGCTAAGTTTTCTTGCCATCCGCTCCAAAAAACGCTATACTTAACTCATCTTTTTTGTTTAAGGAGGTACTATCTGTGATTTACACCATCTGCAATTCAGCTCTGACTGCCTGTATTGACGAGACAGGCGCGCAGCTGATCTCTCTGAAGGATAAAAACGGAACCGAATATATCTGGCAGAGGGATCCTGCCGTCTGGTCCAGCTGCTCTCCCCTTCTCTTTCCCATTATCGGAAATCTGAGAAATGGAAAAACGGTGATTGATGGGAAAACCTACGAAATTCCAAAGCACGGCCCGGTCCGCAGTCTTTCTTTCCATTTAAAAGAGCAGGGAAACGAGTTTGTCACTCTGGGTGTCACGGATCAGGACTTTCCAGAAGGCGTCTACCCCTACGCCTTTTCCTTTTCCATCACCTACTCTCTGTCCGGGGAAAGTCTCTCTTTCTCCGTGAAGATAGAAAATCCGGCCGCTTCCCCTATGGCCTACTGTGTGGGGCTTCATCCGGCTGTCTGCTGTCCGCTTTTTCCGGGAGAACGGTTTGAGGACTACGAAATCCGCTTTCCAAGGCCGCAGCAGTCTGGATACCGGGCCTTCGATCTGGAACATATGCAGTTTGATATGACGACAGAGCGCCCCTGCCCGGGAGGCGGCCTTCACATTCCCCTAAACAGAGAGCTGTTCTGCTCTGACGCCATGTGGTTTGACCGCCCTTCCTCCAGAGAGGCCAGTCTGGTCCACTTAAAAACTGGAAAAGGCGTCCGGGCGGAATTCCCTGACTTTGAGACCATTGCCTTCTGGACAAAGCCGGAAGATGAGGCCCGGTACCTCTGCTTCGAGCCCTGGAACGGATCCGCTCCCTGCTCCGGCGAGGACGATGATTTCTTCCACAAGAACCACCTGCAGAAGCTTTCAGGAGGGGCGTCCAGGACGTACCGCCTCCGCCTGACGGTTCTGCATGAAAATCCATACGTTTAAAAAAGCCGGCTGGCGTGATAAAGAGATTTACCGCGCCAGCCAGCTTTTTAAACGTAAACATAGACGGAAAGAATGATAAAGACAGTCTGGAGAACTACCATTATTCCAAACAGGGGAGTCATGAACTTATACCATTTTCCCAGCGGAATCCCCATAAGGCCGCACTGCAGGGCGCAGGCGGTGGGCCAGAACATATCTGAAAATCCGTCTCCGAACATATAGGCCAGCACAGCCGTCTGGCGGCTTACCCCCACCAGATCTGCTACCGGCGTCATAATGGGCATGGTGATAGCCGCCTGGCTGGAGGATCCGGTAATGAAAAAGTTGATCACATTCTGCATGGCCAGCATTCCCACAGAGGAAACCACCGGCCCCTGGCCGTTCAGAAGGTGGGACAGGCCGTAAACAATGGTATCCGTGATCATGGCGTCCTTCATGACCAGGACAATTCCCCTGGTGAACCCCACTACCAGAACAGAGGCGATCATGCTCTTTGTGGATTCAATAAAGGTTTTGCAGATTTTCGTGGCCCCGTAGCCGCCTGCCGCTCCGGTGGCTATCATCATCATTAAAAACATGGCCGCAATCTCATCAATATACCAGCCCAGCCTGGTCGTGCCGTAAAGCAGCAGCCCTATGGTAAATAAAAAGAGCGCCAGACAGATCTTCTGCCTCCCCGTCATGGGATCTCTTGTCAGCTCATGGGATGGCAGGCCCTCCAGATGCTCTCCGTAAAGGACGGAGTGCCTGGGGTTCTTTTTTACTCTCCGGGCATACCACATGACATAGAGAACCGCCGCTGTCTGAAAGGTAATAAAGACTGCAGTGTGGAATAAAAGGCCTGAAAACATGGGAACTCCCGCGATGCTCTGGGCAATTCCAATAGAAAAGGGATTCAAGGTAGCCGCTGCAAAGCCTGTGGCCACTCCCACAAATACGATGGCTCCCCCCACGATAATATCATATCCCAGAGCCGCTGCAATCCCTGCAAACACGGGAACCATGCCGTAAACTTCCTCAAAAATTCCCATAGTAGAGCCCAAAATGCCAAAGACAGCCATTCCCACAGGAATAATGAGAAACGTCTTTTCCCCCAGCGCCCGGATTAATCCCCCTATCAGGGCGTTCAGCGTTCCATTATCAATCAGCATATACACATATCCGTAAGCAAAAATAATCAGGAACAGAATACCCGCCGCATCTACATACCCCCTCTGCAGCGCCAGAAAAATGCCGAAAAATCCCGGCCGGTTCCCCTCCACAAAGTGAAAGGAATCCGGATCCACAATCTCCCTGCCGCTGACCGGATCAAGCACTCTCGCGTACTCCCCCGCCGGAATCAGATACGTCAGCGCTACTACCAGAAGAAGGATTCCCGTCAGAATCACATAGGTGTGAGGCATTTTCATATTCTGCATACGTTGTTTCAGTGTTCCCATTCTACTTCTCCTATTCTGTTTTTTCCTTATGATGTTGTCTTTCGTTTCCTGGTTTCTGAATCGTATTTCTTAACTAACAATAATCTCTGTACGCCAAAAAGCGTGTCCAGGGCGCAGCTCGCCCGTGGACACGTCTCTGTCAAAAAAGCAGTTTAGTTTTCCGCTTCCTTTTTTCCCATAATAAAGACTGTTTCTGCCTTTGTGCAGGAGTCAAAGGGACGGCCGGACCAGATCACAAGATCTGCGTCCTTTCCTTCCTTAATCTCTCCCTTTCTGCCGCCGATTCCCAGAACCTCCGCCGGATTCCTGGTCAGCGCCTTCAGGCCTTCCACCTCGTCAAGTCCTGCCTTGACGGCCTGAGCGCCGTATACAGGAAGATAGTAAATCGGCGTTACGTCGTGATCCGCAGTCAGACATACCTTGATTCCTGCCCGGCTCATAATGCCGGCCGTCTCAAACCGCTTGGCCATGCACTCCAGCTTGGATCTGGGGTTGATGGTCGGACCTAAAATCACCGGATAGTCAAACTGCTTTAAGTAATCCAGTACGGATACCCCGTCTGTGCAGTGTACCAGCACCAGACGCAGGTTATATTCCCTGGCAATCCTGATTGCCGTACAGATGTCGTCTGCTCTGTGGACGTGGGCATGGAGAGGGATTTCCCTGTTTAAAAGCGGAAGCATGTTTTCCATTCCAATGTCAGTACGGAAGTAGGAACCTGACTTTTCCGCCTCCTCCTTGTGGTGGCGGTATTCCAGAGCATCCTCAATGCACTTTCTCAGAAGCCAGGCATTTCCCATGCGGGATTTGAAGCCATAGCCTGCGTTCTTCGGGTTTTCTCCAAAGCTGCACTTCACGGCTGCCTTTCCCTTTAAAAGCATATCTTCCGCCACAGTTCCTGTCAGGCTGATGACGCTGCACATGCCTCCGATGACGCTGTCGCTTCCTGGGCAGGTGCAGGCCGCCGTTACGCCGGCTTCCACTGCAGACTTGACAGCCAGGTCAAAGGGATTGATGGCGTCCAGCGTGTCCAGATAGGGCATCAGGGCGTCGCTGTAGTCGTTGCAGTCGTCTCCGATGGCTCCCATGCCCTCCTCGCTGACGCAGATGTGGCTGTGGGCGTCAATGAGACCGGGAGTCACATATTTTCCCTCTGCGTCGAGAAGCTCCTCTCCCTGTTCAGGAGACAGGCCTTCGCCGATCTCCTGAATTTTTCCGTCCTTCACCCGCAGATCCCGCTTCACAAATCCATTTTCCTCAAACAGAAGAACCTTGCCGTTTTTAATAAGCATTCTGACTCATCTCCTTCTCTTTAGTATCCAATCGCCACCGCGATGGTCATAAACACTACCTCTAACACAAGCACCATTCCAAACAGAGGCGTAATAAACTTATACCACTTGTTGATCGGCACTCCCATCAGTCCGCATCCCAGAGCGCAGGAAGTCGGCCAGAACATCTCGGCAAAACCGTTTCCAAACTGGTATGCCAGCACGGCGATCTGCTTGCTCAGTCCGATCAGCTCGGCAGTCGGAGCCATAATCGGCATGGTGATAGTCGCCTGGCTGGAGGAACCTGTGATAAAGAACTTAATGATATTCTGTAAGAACAGCATTCCGTAGGCAGATACAAACTTGCTTGCCTCGGAGAGCAGGCTTACCAGATAGTAAACGATGGTGTCAGAAATCATTCCGTCCTTCATAACTAACAGGATACCTCTCGTAAATCCTACGATCAGCATGGAGGATACCATGGACTTTGTGGACTCGATAAACGTTTTGCAGATGTCCGTAGCAGAGTAGCCGCTGACAATTCCCACAAAAATCATCATCATCAGGAACATGGCTGCAATCTCATTGATGCCCCATCCAGCCTGGGTGATGCCCCACAGAAGTCCGCCCAGCGTTCCCAGGAACAGAACCAGGCTGATCTTCTGTCTCGTGTCCATCTTAGAGCCTGTCAGCTCCTCCAGACTCTTTCTCTGGACGAAGTCTGTCTCAACGCCGTACATAACGGATTTCGTCGGATCCGCCTTTACCTTGCGGGCATAGTGCATGATGTAGAGAATCGCCAGAAGCTCAAAGGCGATTAAAACTGCGATTCTAAGCCCCAGACCGGAGTAAAGCGGAACTCCCGCCACGTCCTGGGCAATTCCGATGGTGTAGGGGTTAAACGTACCGGACGCGTAGCCAATCGTAACGCCCAGATAGACGATGGCTCCTCCCACCACCATATCGTAGCCGAGGGCGACCGCAATTCCCACAAACACGGGGAAGAGACCGTACACCTCCTCAAAAATTCCCATGGTGGAGCTTAACAGTCCCAGCACGATCATGGTAATGGGAATCATCAGCTGGATTTTCTTTCCCACCAGCCGGACCAGCGTTCCCAGAGCTGCGTCCATCGTGCCGTTCTTCACCAGCATAAACACAAATCCGTAGGCAAAGATAATTAAAAACATAATGTCCGCCGCGTCTACATATCCCCTCTGAAGAGACAGGAAAATGTCAAAAAATCCCGGGGCGTCCACATCCACAAACTCGAAGCTGTCCGGTACGACTACCGTTGTGCCGCTGACCGGATCCTCCACTCTCTGATACTGTCCTGCCGGAATAATGTGGGTGAGAATCGTCATGATCACCAGAATTGTGATAAGAATCACATAGGTGTGAGGCATTTTGACATTCTCAAACCATTTTTTCCGTTTGGTTTTTTCACTCATACCTTCATTCCTCCTGCGTATTTTTACACATTTTTAACATTCATAACAGATTATAAAGGTTCAAGTAACTTGAAAGTCAAGCATTTAGTATTTTAAGTCTGTCTGATTTTTGTTATAATCATGTCATACTATAAAGGAGGAGACTGCTTATGGAACATGAGCTCTCTATTGGAGAAGTTTCCCGGCTGTTAAATATACCGGAACATACGCTCCGCTACTGGCAGGATGCAGGAATTTTCTCTGTCCGCCAAGAGATGAACAACTACAGGAAATACACAATGGCGGATCTGTTAAATATTGCAGAGGTTGCATTTTACAGAAATATCGGCATTCCGGTGAAGCAGATGGAACGGTTTAACCGCTTCGGCCTGGAGGATTACAGCCAGATTCTTGACGATGTGAAGCTTCGTGTGGAAAAACAGATGGAGGAACTGAGAGCCATGCACCAGCTGATTCTCCTGAAAGAACAGCACCTTCAGGAAATCAGCGTTCTCCGGCAGAGGGACTATTCCTGGGAAGACGTTCCATTCCGCTCTGTTGTCCGTTTCTCCTACAGCGATCAGAATAAGCTGACAGAGTACACGCGCAATCCCTCTCTCTATGTCCGGTGCATCGACACGAGAGATCTGTCCCGGGAAGTCCGCGGAATTATCTGCGAAAAGCCGGCGCCTTCGGACAGTGTGCTCTGGGAAGCCGAACGGACGCAGACCTCCCGCTTCGCCTCCTTCTTAATCGAGGAGTATCCGGAGGAGGATTATTCCAACAATATACAGGAAAAGCTGGCTCCTATCAGGCGAAAGGCCGAAACGGGAATTCTGCTGGCAAATTTTCTGATGAGCGAGATACGGGATGGAAGAAAGGTAGATTATATGAAGGGATATGTAGAAATCGTAACGAGTTTATAGTCGGGCGCCCCGGCTGCGCCTGTATTTTTCGGCTGCGATAAAACTCCCGTGCAGAAGAGCAGTTCATGCATGTGCTCTTTTGCACGGGAGTTTTTTATAACTACAGTCCTGTCGTTCCCAGATAATTAATCTCTTCTCCGTCTATGGCACAGTTTTCCAGAAATTCTTTCCTGTCTGTGTCATAAATAAAATCTGTCACTCTGCATCAGTGTCTGAAGTTCCATCTGTCATAAAAATATAGCCGGCTTCCCCTGAAAAGCCTCTGTCAGACAGCTTATCTTCCTCCCAGACTGCCCTCAGCTCATATACCATGCCTGCCTTCAGCTGAATCAGAAACCCTTCTTCATAGACAGCGGTTTCCTCTGCAGGGCTTTCCGGCTTTCCCAGGTTCTCAGCAGTCCAGCCGGTCACTGTTATTTTGTCTGGCATAACAGGACAGGAAACTGTGTATGGCGCGCCATCCATCTGATTGTAGTCTGGAATATGAATCTTTTCTGCCTTCTCCTCATCCTGCTCCAGAGGATGAATGCCGCAGGCTTCTATACAGATACCTTGATCCTTCTCCAGTTCAGACTGGCTTCTGTCTGGCTCCCGTTTCCAGCTATAGTTTCCCGATGTAAGTGAAACGATATTTAACTGGCTGGAAAGAGAATCTGTCAGGGTAAGCTCCGGCAATGGAATTCTGATGTTTCACTGTTCTTTTCTGTATTGTACTATATAAAGTTTACTGCAGGTATGACTTTTTTCTTACGAATTGAAAAAGGACGCCCACAAGGAGCGTCCTCTTCTTATCATTTCTTTACTGAATAATCTTGACCGGGCACTTCTCTGCGCACTTGCCGCAGTTGGTGCACTTCTCGTAATCGATGACAGCCACATTGTTGTCCATGTGAATGGCGTCGAACTCGCACTGCTTGGTGCAGAGGGTACAACCGATACAGCCTACGTCGCATTTGGCCTTTACATCCTTGCCCTTATCGTGGGAGTTGCACTGAACCAGATGCTCCGCCTTGTACGGAACCAGGTCGATCAGCTTCTGCGGGCAGGCTGCCACGCACTTGCCGCAGGCCACGCACTTCTCCTTGTCCACAACTGCAATTCCGTCGATGACGTGGATAGCGTCGAACTTGCAGGCCTTCACACAGGAGCCGAATCCCATACAGCCGTAGGAGCAGGCCTTAGGGCCGCCTCCCGGAACAACGGCCGCCTTCTTGCAGTCCTCGATTCCGTGGTAGGTGTATTTCACCTTTGTCTTATCGCAGGTTCCCTTACACTTTACGAAAGCTACCATCTTCTCGCTGCTTCCGGCTTCCACGCCCATGATAGCCGCGATCTTCTCTCCTACCGGAGCGCCGCCTACCGGACAGGCGTTGGCAGGAGCCTTTCCCTCTGCGATGGCCTTTGCCAGACCGTCGCAGCCAGGGTATCCGCAGCCGCCGCAGTTGTTGCCTGGAAGGGCCTCGCGGACAGCAGCCTCTTTTTCGTCTACCTCAACCTTAAACTTTTCACCGAAGAGTCCCAGACCGATACCTACGATGATACCGGTAGCTGCGATTACAACGGCTGCTATAATAATTGCTGTAACATTCATTTTCGTATCCTCCCTCTACAGTAATCCGGAAAATCCGAAAAATGCAATCGCCATTAATCCTGCTGTTACAAGTACGATCGGAGAACCCTGAAAGCTGTAGGGAACGTCGTTGCCCTCAATATGCTCGCGGATTCCGGCTAAGAGCACGATGGAGATCGTGTAGCCCACTGCCGTACCGATACCGTTTACAACGCTCTGCACAAAGCCGTAGCCGTTCTGCACGTTGGTTAAAGCTACGCCCAGTACGGCGCAGTTTGTAGTGATCAGCGGCAGGAACACGCCCAGGGCGTTGTACAAGGATACCATACACTTCTTTAAGAACATCTCTACAATCTGAACCAGAGCAGCGATGATAAGGATAAATACGATTGTTTTCAGGTAATCCATTCCAAGCGGCTGCAGCACAAACTGATAAATCAGGCTGGAAACAATGGAGGCGATGGTAATAACGAAGATAACCGCTCCGCCCATACCGGCAGCCGTCTCCACCTTTTTCGATACGCCGACGAAGGAACAGATACCAAGGAACTGGCTTAATACGACATTGCTCACAAGAGCTGAGCTTATCGCTATAACAAGTAACTCTTTCATCTATGCTTCCTCCTATTCATCCTTTTTTGCATCTTTATCCTTGCAGCTTGCGCAGTCGCCGCAGCATCCGGACTTTTTCTCCTTCTTCACGGAGCCGTTTGTAGCGCACGGAGCTTTCAGCTTATTCTGAAGCGCTGTCAGGCAGGCAAGTACAAAGAAAGCGCCGGGAGCCAGAATAAAGATAGATACTGGCTGATAGGAAGCCGGAGCTACCTGGATATTAAAGATCATACCGGATCCGAGAAGCTCACGGAACGCTCCGATTAATCCAAGGGCTACCGTGAAACCAAGTCCCATTCCGATACCGTCGAAAATGGAAAGCAGCACGCCGTTCTTCATGGCGTAGGACTCTGCACGTCCAAGGATAATACAGTTTACAACGATCAGAGGAATGTAGATTCCCAGAGCGCTGTACAGAGAAGGCACGAAGCCCTCCATCAGCATGTCGATAATCGTTACGAAAGAAGCTACTACTACAATCTCAGCTGGAAGGCGGACTCTGTCAGGAATCAGGTTTCTGAGGGCAGCGATAAGGGCGTTGGCCGCCACGAGAACCGCTGTTGTGGAAAGTCCCATTCCAATTCCGTTAATTGCTGAAGTGGTAACAGCCAGTGTAGGACACAGTCCCAGCATCTGAACGAAAATCGGGTTTTCCTTCCAGATACCATTATAAATACGTTCTATATACTTATTCATGTCTCCACCTCCTACTGTGCAACGCAGCTGGTATAGAAGTATACGGCTGCATTTACTGCGTTTGTCACTGCGGAAGAAGTGATGGTAGCGCCGCTGATAGCCTGAATCTGGGCATCTCCGGAAGCTGCCGTCTTTGTCACCTCAAATGTCTGGGCTGCTCTGCCGTTAAACTGGTCTTTAAAGGCAGGCTCCTTGGCTTTCATACCAAGTCCTGGAGTATCGTTGATAGCTAAAAAGCCTACTCCTGTAATGGTTCCGTCAGCTGTGATTCCCACGGAAATCTGTACGTCTCCGCCGTAGCTCTCGGAGGATGTGGAAGTGATCAGGTAGCCAATCACTGCGCCGTTTGCGTCAACCGCCTCCATGGCGCCGTCAATGCTTACTTTTCCAAAGCCCTGGCCTTCCAGATCTGCAGCTGCGGCAGACGCCTGCTCTATCAGCTCATCTGTCTCCTGGAAATTGGCCGCGTCGGGATACACCTCTTTATAGGTAGCTGTGGCAGCCGCCTGCTGAGCCTTGGCAATCGGCTCTAAGGTAATATCGTGAACGCCTCCCAGACAGAAGCCTGCTACAAGGGTAATAACAAACAGGATAAATGTATCTTTTAAAATTCCCTTCATTATTTTTTAGCCCCCTTTCCGAATGCCTTTGGAAGTGTCACTTTCTCAATCAGCGGCACGAAAAGGTTTCCTAAGATAATTGCGTAGGATACACCCTCAGGAGAAGCTCCCCACAGACGGAAAATACCAGTCAGAATACCTAAGAACAGGCCGTACACAACCTGTCCAGTCTTGCTTAATGGGCTGGTAACGTAGTCTGTCGCCATGAAGAAGGCTCCGAAGATAAGACCGCCGGCGCATACTTCTTTTGCCACGTAGGTAATATCAAAGCCGCCGAACAGGAAGATAAACACAGCTACGGTTCCTATGTAAATCAGAGGAATCCTTGGGCTGATGACCTTCCTTGCGATCATATAAACAGCTCCGATTAACAGCGCAATGACGGAAACCTCACCGATGGTTCCAGGAACGCGTCCCACGATCAGGGACATCAGATCCACGTCATTTCCGGCTCTCATAGCTGCCAGAGGCGTCGCTCCGGACATGCTGTCAAAGCCAAGCTTTGCGGAAGAGAAGTTGTTCATAAATCCTGCAAAGGAAATTAAAAGGAAGCATCTGGCTGCCAGAGCCGGGTTCATAAAGTTCTGTCCCAGTCCGCCGTACAGCTGCTTTACTACGATAATCGCGAAGATACCGCCCAGGAATGGGATCCACACCGGGATCTCCGGCGGCATGTTGAGAGCCAGGATCATACCTGTCACCACGGCGCTGCCGTCGCTTACCGTAATCGGCTTCTTCATCAGTTTCTCATATACATACTCGGACAGCACGCAGGAAACCACGGTGGCAATCAGCACCAGAAGCGCGTGCATACCAAACTGCCATACACCATAAACGCTGGCGGGAATCATAGCAATCGCCACATCAAACATCAGATTCTGAGTGGTAATCTTATTCCGCACATGAGGTGATGACGATACGTTTAACAATTTTTCCATTTCTTCACACCTCCTATTTTCTGCGGCTGGCTGCAACTGCCTTCCTCATTTCCTTAAACGCCTGTGTCAGAGGTCTCTTGGCCGGACATACAAAGGCACAGCAGCCGCACTCTACGCACTCCATGCCGTTTAAGCTCTGGAAGCGATCCAGATCTTCAGCGGAAGCTGCCTTCATCATCAGCGGCGGAACCAGATGCTCCGGACATACGTCCACGCAGCGTCCGCAGCGGATACACGGCGTCGGAGCCTGGGCCTTTACCTCGTCCTTTGTAAAGCAGGTAAGAGCGGAGGAAGTCTTGGCAACCGGGAAGTTCGTGCTGAATAACGCCTGTCCCATCATAGGACCTCCGGAAATCATCTTCTCCGGCTCAGTCTTAAATCCGCCTGCCGCCTCAATCAGACGGTTGTAGCTGGTTCCCAGTCTCACCTCATAGTTCTGTGGATTGGCAACTGCGTCTCCTGTCACTGTAATGATCTTTCTGATAAGCGGAGTGGACTCGCATACAGCATTATAAATAGAAACAACTGTATCAATATTGTCCACAACGCAGCCTGCATCTGCTGGAAGCATGGAGGAGTTGATCTCTCTCTTTGTCACTGCGTAAATCAGAGTACGCTCGCCGCCCTGCGGGTATTTGGTGAGAAGCGGACATACCTCGATGCGCGGCTCGTCCTTCACCATCTCAGTCAGCTTCTTGATAGCTTCCGGCTTGTTGTTCTCAATGCCGATCACGCCCTTGGCATTATCAAACAGCTGTAAAATCACTTTCAGACCGCCGATGATCTTTTCCGGCTGCTCCATCATCAGTCTGTAGTCGCTGGTCAGATACGGCTCACACTCTGCGCCGTTGACAATGACATGGTCAATGGCAGCCTCGTCCTTCGGAGTCAGCTTTACATGAGTCGGAAAGCCTGCGCCGCCCAGACCTACAATGCCTGCTCCTTTAATGATGTCCCTGATTTCTTCCTTGGAGAGCTTAGTACAGTCTCTGTGCTCCCCAAAGCCGTCCACTGCGCGGTCCTCTCCGTCATTTTCTACGATAATAGAGTCAACCATAGCGCCATTGGCAGCCAGCCTGGGCTCAATTCCCTTCACTATGCCGGAAACAGAGCAGATTACATTGGCAGAAATAAAACCGCCGGCCTCTGCAATCATCTGGCCCTTCAGCACCTGGTCGCCCTTTTTCACCAGCGGACGCGCCGGAGCGCCGATGTGCTGGGACAGCGGGAAAACCATCTCTTCGCCCGCTAACGGAGGCAGAACCTGAATCGGCTTGTCCTCAGACAGCTCTTTGCCTTCAAAAGGATGAATGCCGCCTATAAATGTAGCCAAACCCATTTAATAACCCTCTTTCTCTAGTTTGTTTTGCTTTTCTTTATGAAATCGTAACATCTTTTGTCACATTGTACTGAAAAGCTTTATCTTTTAAAGTATACCATAGTGAGAAAAATTTCACAATTAAAAAATTTAAGTTCAAAGCTGGAAGTTGTGTACATTTTTGTGTACACTGAGCCAGGCATTCCCGTAAGAATCAGGCTCTGTCGGGAAGTGCACTTCCCAGCAGAGCCTGATTCTTACGGGAGTATGGGGCGAAGCCCCCAAGCCGCAGACCGGCCATGTTTCAGTTTGCAACATGGCCGGTCTGCGGCTTGAAAGGCCTGGATCATGACGAAGGTCTGATTCAGGGCGAAAGACCTGGATCATGGCAAAAGTCTGATTCAGGGCGAAAGGCCTGGATCATGACAGAACAGAGTAAAACCCACATTCAAGAACCGCAGAAGTTTTCCAGCGGCTAAGCTTTTGGTGGAGCGTGAAAACTTCCTACGGTTCTCGCCTGTTCTCTTGGCGCGTTTATTCCGTCTCCACCCTTACCAGGCTTCCCTCCTCGCCGCGCTTTACCGTAATCTTCTTTTCAATCTGCTCTCTCAGCTCCGCCACATGGGAAATGATTCCTATCATCCGCTTTCCTCCCGACAGCTCCTTTAACACAGCGATAGCTCTCGCTCTCGCCTCGTCGTCCAGAGAACCAAAGCCCTCGTCGATAAAAAGCGCGCCCATTTCCACGCTTCCCGCCGTATCTTGGATTACGTCCGCCATGCCAAGCGCCATGGCAAGAGCAGCCAAAAACGCCTCCCCTCCTGATAATGTTTTCACATTTCTGACGCTGTCCGTCTCCACGCTGTACACATCCAGGTCAAGTCCCGCTTCTCCCTGAAGGCTCAAGGCTTCCAGATCTCTGCATTTTAAAATAAACCGCCCTTCTGTCATCCGCTTCAGCCTCCGGTTGGCAGCATAAATCATCTGGGAAAAATACTGGCGCTGCACAAAGGTCTGAAAATCCAGCCGGGCCGTCTGGCTCATTTTTCCATCCGCCGTTATATAGAGGGTGTGGATCAGCTGATACTTCTCCATCAGAGCCGTCCTCTCCTTTAAAAGCTCCTTTACGGCCCCATACGCCTTCTCATATTCCGTCCTGGCCGCCGCTGCCTTTAAGGAAAGCTCTCTGGCCTGTGACAATTCTTCCAAAAGCTCTGCAAGCTGCGGCTTTACTTCATCCTCTGATTCCTCTGACGCTCCTTTCAGCGCTTCTTTACACTGGTTTGCTCTTTCTCTGGTAGCGGCTGTCTGCGCCTCATAGTCAGAAATTTCTTCTGAAAGCCGCGCTCTCTCCGCTTCCGTGCAGATCGCCTTTCTGTACTCCCCTTCATTGGCAAACCCGGATCTTCTGGCCCTTTCAGCAAACTCTGATTTTAACAGCGTCCTCTGTTCCTCCAGTCTTCTGCCATTCTTTTCTTCTGCTTCCTGCTGCCCTTTCAGCGTTCCTTCCTCCTGTTTCAGCCGTTCTGCTTCCCTTTCTGTTTCCTGTCTGCGCTGTGACAGCTGTTCCAGGCGGCCGACAATCTGAATCCGCCTCTCTTCTGCCTCTCTCTTCTGTTCCATGGGGAGGCGTTTTTTCTGTTCCTCCCACTGCGTTTTAAGGCTTGCCGTCTCAGCCAAAAGCGCCCCCTCATCCTCTCTCAGCCGGTTCTCCCGCTCCTGCAGAGCGCTGAATTTTTCTTCCTCTCTGCGGATCAGATCTGTAAGTTCCTCAAACCGGAGGGCCTCTTCCTGGTACTGTCTTTCCTCCTCCCGCTGTCTCTGTTCATCCTGTACAGCCAGAACATAGAAGGCTTTCATTTCTTCCAGCGCTGTTTCCAGACAGACCGGAACCTGCTCCCCGGAAGCTTCCCGCATTTCCAGATAAAGCGTTTTGCACTGCTCTGATTCTGCTTCTGTCTGCGCCCGAAGAGTCTGAACCTGCTCCATATGAATCCGCAGCCTTTGGTCGGCCAGATCCCTCTGTCCCTTTGCCTTTTCCAGCTCCTCCTCTGTCACATGTGCCTCTGCCAGCGAGGCTGGAGCCGGGTGAACCCGGGAACCACAGACAGGACAGGGAACCCCCTCCTCCAGGCTCAGAGCCAGAATTCCGGCCTGGGAGCAGATGAATCTGCGGTTTCGTTCATCATATTCTCTGGAAATCTCTTCGTAGCGGCTGGTCTCCTGCTGCAGCAGACGCTGTTCCTCTGAAAGCGCGGTCTGTCTCTCTTTCAGGTTCTCCAGACGCGCTTTCAGGCTTCTGATCCGATCCAGCTTTTCCTCTGTGCGTTTCCGCTTTTCTCTGCTTTTCTGGAGAAGAAGCGGCGCGCGGCTCTTTTCCTCCTGCTCTGCTTTCAGGAGGGCCAGCGCTGCTGCGGAGTTTTCCTTTTCTTCCCCTGTTTTTTTCCGCGTTTCTGCCGTCTTTCTGAAGGCCTGCTCCGCCTGAGCCAGGCGGCGTCCCGCTGCTTCCCAGCTGTCATAGAGGGGAAGCGCCTCTCTCAGCCTTGCCTCCTGCTCCAAAAGGGCTGGCTGTTCCCTCTCAAAGGCTTCGTCCGCCGCCTTCTTCTGCACGTCAGCCTCTGCCAGTCTTTCTGTGAGGGCTGCAAGCTGGCCAGACAGACGCTCCGCGCCCTTTCTGGACTGTGCCAATGCGCTTCTGTTGGCAAGGATCTCCTCCTCCTTAGCCTGAAGAGGCAGAGCCTCTACCGCCTGTTTCAGCCGCCTTTTCCGCTCTTCCTGAAGCCCGCGCTCTGCCTCCAGAGCCTGAAGCAGTCCCTCTGCCTGGATCTGCTGCTGCCGAAGCTTTTCTCCTGCCCTGGCGGCCTCCAGTCTCCGCTCCAGTCCAGTCTTCCTGGCCAGAACCTGCTGTTCCAGCTCCCGGCTTTCCTTCTCCGCCTGAAGACTGGCCGCAAGGGCCTCTTCCACTGTCTTTAAAATTTCTTCCCCCCTGGAATCCAACAGCCCGGAAACCTCCTTCCATCTCTGTCCCAGACAGCTGTCCTCCGGAATCTGCAGTCTGGAGGCTTCTCTCTCAAAAAATTTCCGGTTGTCCTCCAGCTTTCTGGTGAGAGCGCTGTTTTTCTCCCGCAGCTTCTGCTGGATCGCCCCATAAATTCCAGTATCGAAAATTTTGGAAAAAATTTCCTTCCGCTCTCTTGAGCTGGCCAGCAGCAGCCTCATATACTCTCCCTGGGCAATCATGGCACTCTGGGAAAACTGTTCCCTGTCAATCCCCACAATGGAGCGGATTTTTTCATTGATATCGGAAATCTTCCCAGGAAATTCCGTTCCGTCCGGAAGCGTCAGGGAAGCCCTGGCCTGCGACAGAGTCATGCTGTACTCTCCGTCCTTATTTTTCCGCAGGCTCCTCCTCTGGTAGGAAGGACTCCTGACAATTTTGTAGGTCTCTCCCCCGTCAGAAAAAACCAGCTCTACCCTCGTCTCCTGATCCGGCGGCGCCCACTGGCTGCGCATCATGGGCCCCTCTCTTCTCTGCCCGCTGGTCTCGCCATAGAGGGCAAATGCAATCGCGTCAAAAATCGTGGTTTTTCCCGCTCCAGTATCGCCTGTAATCAGAAAAATGCCGTCCCCCAGCCTCTCAAAATCTATCGCCGTCTCCTTCACATAAGAGCCAAAGGCAGACATGGTAAGCTTCAGCGGCTTCATTTCATCTCCTCCTTTGCTTCCTCTATGATCTGCTCCATAAGAGCTTCCTCCTCCTTCGTCATTTCACTTTTCTGCACCACAGTAAAAAACCGCCGGAACGCCTCCATGGGGCTTAATACCGGCATAGGCTCCCCCTCCTCCTTCAGGCTCTCTCTTGTCCTCTCATTGTCAATCCTGATTTCCAGAATATGATCATATCTCTCCCGAAGCTGTTCTCGGAAATACGCCGGCTCTCTGTCATCTGTCAGCGTAATTTTAACAAAATCGTGGCAGGACGGTTCCTCCGCCTTTCCTAACACCTCCTGAAGCGTTCCCCTGACGCTTCTGACATCCTGAATCCCGGACAGAGGGAGAAAAGTCAGGATCGCCGGTTCTCCTTTTTCGGCAAGCTCCGCCATCACCACTGACTTTTTATGGTGCTCCTCGCTGACCGAATACTTATAAGGAGAGCCGCAGTATCTGACTGTCTCCCTGCCAGCCTTCTGAGGCCCGTGAATATGCCCCAGAGCCGCGTAGTCGAACAGATCCAGAGCAGAACTTCCTATGGCGTCCAGCCCTCCCGCCGTGAGAACCGCCGTCTCCGATTCGCAGGTTTCCGGATCCCCGGAACTGCTTGTAAAAAACTGGTGGCAGAGGATTACATTCCGCTCTGACGTATCAATCGTTTCCCTCTCCAGCACAGCCCGGAACGCGCCGTCATAGGTATCCTCATATTCTCTCCCCTCCGCCCTGAGAAGCGGTCTCACATAGCCTGGCTTCATAAAGGGAAACAGGTAAAAATTCACATTGCCCCACCTGTCTTTTAAGGTAACCTTTTTCAGATGCTCTCCTTCTTTAGACGGCGGAAATGACGACAGAAAAATCCTGCCCTTTTCCAGAAGCGGCCCTGCAAACCCCAGCCGCTCCGGGCTGTCATGATTGCCTGCAATAATAAGAGCCGGAATCCCCGTTTCGCTGATCTGCTCCAAAAAATGGCCGAACATAGAAAAAGCCTCCCCGGACGGGATGGATTTGTCGTAGACGTCTCCGCATATTAAAATAGCATCAGGCCGGTAAACGCCTGCATACTCTGTAATCTGAGCGAGGACCCTCTCCTGATTTTCCTTTAAGCTCCAGCCGTTTAACTGTCTTCCGATATGCAGATCTGAAAGATGAAAAAATTTCATTCAGTCCCTCCTGATAAAAAATAAAAAGCAGCGTCCCTGCGCTGTCAGAATCTTCTTATATACTCTGGAATAAGAGAATGCCCGGTCCAGAGCGGCGCGCCTCCCTCTTCTGGATGCCGGGCATTTCCTATTCTGCTTCCTGGTTTGTCTCCTGATTTTCTAGTCCAGAATAATAAGAGCCATAAATACCAGATCCTGGTCTGTGCGGTTGGCGATCCCATGGCCGCAGCCATCCGGCGTGAAGGTCCTCTCCCCGGCCTTCACCGTTCTCGTGGTTCCGTTATCGTTGTACTCGCCCTCTCCCTTTACAATGTAGTAGGTTTCGCTCTCATTGTGATGCACATGATATCCCAGAGAACAGCCTGCCGGAATCGTCACCTCTGCAAACATCTTGCACTTTCCGTTTAACTCCGTCTCATTTAAAATGTGCTTAATAAAAATAGCTCCCTCGCCGCCGTTTGCCTGCTCCTTCTTTACAATTTCCATGATTGTTCCTCCTTTATTCTGCCTTTTATGTATGAAGAGTTTTCATCAGCTTCCTGAAGTACTCCCGCTGTGCCTGAAATTCCCTGTTCGCCGGGTCAACAGACAGCAGATACTCTATTTTCCCCAGCAGACGGGCCAGAACCTGCTCCTCCGTCTCCTGGCCGCCAGCTCCCAGGCGCTCCATGTGGCTTTCTATGCCGTACTTTCTGCAGTAATAGCATTCCTGTCTGAGCTTTCTTCTGTAGTCCTTAGAGAGCTGGGCCTTTTGATTGACTGTGATTCCAGTTACCTCCTGGCGGCAGTTTTTCGCATATACGCCCGTTTTTCTCCTGTTTAATCTCATGCCAAGCTCCGATAAGTAGGACTGAACCTTGCGGATCACTTCGCCTGGCTCAAACGAGCCTGAGAATGTCATATCGTCGCAGTACCTGCTGTACCTGATTCCTCTCTGCCTGCACCAGAGATCCATCGAATCGTCAAAGGGCTTCATCACCAGGTTTGAGATAGCCGGGGATGCGGGAGAGCCCTGAGGAAGTCTCCCCTTACAGCAGCAGAGAGCAGTCAGAAGCCCCCTCACCGGAGGCGGAAACAGCGTTCCCGGAAAGGCCAGGCCGTAGACAGCCGAGCTTGTGATGCTTCCAAAAAAGTCCTCAATATCCAGCTTCAAAACGCTCTCCTGCCCCACATGAGCCGCAGCGTTGTCCCGGATTCCCACGCCTTTTCTGTAAGCGCAGGCGCAGGATGATACGGGGCGTTCCGATAAAATATGTTTCAGAATTCTCCTCTGAACCGCCTTCAGCCCGCTGTCTGGAATCATCAGGCAGCGGACGCCTCCAAAACGCTTTGGAATCTTTTTCTCCCTGTAATAGCAGGAGCTGTGCCTGCTAAAGCGGTAGAGCACAGCCATCTGGATCTCCTGGGGAATCTCCGGATCTCCCAGCAGTCCAAAGGAACAGATCATCTCCTTCCACTGCTCCTTCGTACAATATTTCCATATATCCTGTTCTCCTCTGCACACCGCCTGCATCTCCCCGCTTTCCCAGTGTCTCGGCTGCCCGGCAGACAGCACTAAAACGGCAATGCCGGTTCTTCCAAAGCCGTACCCCATATCCTCGAAGAGGATAGGAGTTTCCGGAAACCGGAAACCATGTACGGCGAAGGAGATTCGGAAGGCTGCGAAGCTGCCTGTCCTCTTTTTATCCACAGGAAGAGCGACTCGCTCTTCCAAAAAGCCTGTATGAAACGCTTTTTCGCTGCCGTCTGCCGGTGATGTCCCCTGTACACTAATGCTACCACAATTTATTTAAAAAAGAAAGCCGCGAAAATGTTCATAATTTCTTCACATCTTTTCCATACTTTTTTCACACTATCCTGGTATGATAAAGACAATTAAAAAAGCAGTTACTTTTTTAATTATAAATTCTTTTTCATACAGGCCGGCAGTTGGAGACGACTGCCGGCTCCTCCCTTTTTATCCCATATAAAAAACCGATACGTCCTCCTGCCGCTTTATGAAAGCATGGCAGAGTAAAACACGTATCGGTTTCTTTTATTTCATCTGTAAGCCCTACATCTGCTCTCCTGCCAGAACCGGCTTCGCGCCGTCAGGAATCGGGCAGTCGTATCCGCCTTTTGTCTTCTTCTCGAACTCTGCTCTGGCCTCTGCAAGAAGCTCTGTATTCTCCATCAGGTCGATGGCAGCTCCCGCCAGCACCTTTCCTGCTGCCAGCACTCCCTTATGTCCGATGGAGGTAGCTCCGCAGGAGACGTTCTGCCAGCTGTGGCCAGGCGCATTGGCCGTAAAGCAGGCCACCCTGATCTGAGCGGTAGGCGTATTCCAGCTGACGTCTCCCACGTCTGTGGAACCTGCCCGCATCTTTTCACTGTAAATATAGGGAATCAGGAAGTCGTTCATGGCTTTTGTGCCGTGGCAGCTGGCCTGATCTACAAACTCCTGGGCTTCAAAGCTCTCGTCTACCATGGAACCTGGCAGCCCCTCCTTGGCCAGCTCGCAGGAATCGTTTAACTTCTTTGCAAATTCCAGCTCCACTTCTGTATAGGAAGGAACTCCCACCTGGTCGAAATTCCTGTAGAGCAGCTGCTCTAACGTCTTGTTCGGCACAGTATTGGAACAGCCGTCAATAAATTTCTTCTTTACAGTGGTTTCCGTCATCATGGCAGCCGCCTCTGCAATCTTGTCGACTCTGGCCTGAAGCTTCATGGCATCCTTCATGAGCTTTGCCCGTACCATGTAGAGCACCTGCGCCTTAGGCTGCACCACGTTGGGGGACTGACCGCCTGTATCTGTAATAGAATAGTGGATTCTGCACTCGTCGCTCATGTGCTCTCTTAAAAACTGAACGCCGATGTTCATCAGCTCTACCGCATCCAGGGCGGAACGTCCCAGCTCCGGAGCTCCAGCCGCATGGGAAGCAAGGCCTGTAAACTGGTATTCTGTCTGGATACAGGAATTGCAGGTTCCGCTTGTCACCTCGTTGGCTGTGCCCGGATGCCAGGTCAGGGCTGCGTCTAATTCATTAAACACGCCTTCCTTAGCCATAAACGCCTTGGAGGCCGCGCCCTCCTCGCCGGGACAGCCGTAAAATTTCACGGTTCCGCTTCCTTCTCCCTTCTCCTCCAGGTAGTGTTTCACAGCCAGAGCCGCAGCCATGGCTCCTGCGCCAAGCATGTTGTGGCCGCAGCCGTGGCCGTGTCCTCCCGGAATCACTTCCTTCCTCTCCACAGCTCCCGCCTCCTGAGAGAGGCCGGATAAAGCGTCGTACTCCGCCAGAATGCCGATGATCGGCTTTCCGCTGCCATAGGAAGCGATATAAGCCGTCTCAATGCCGCAGACCGGCGTCTCTACCTGAAAGCCTTCTTTTTTTAACACTTCTACATAAAGCTCCGACGACTGGTGTTCCATCAGGGAGAGCTCTGCATAGCCCCAGATTTTATCGGAAACCTCTGTCACCAGCTCTGCCTTGCTGTCAATATATTCAAGAGCCTCTTTCTTTCCCATCTCTTCCTCCTGACTATCCGTTCTCTGCCGGATTCTCATCTGTTCTGGCTGTCCGCCGCATCCTCTTTAATAGAGCACCTTTCCTAAGAACTCCTTCGTCCTGTCGTTCTGCGGATGCTCAAAAATTTCAGACGGCGTGCCCTTCTCTGCAATCACGCCTCCGTCCATAAAGAATACCCGGTCGGAAACTTCCCTGGCAAAGCCCATCTCGTGGGTGACAATCACAGTGGTCATTCCCGTATTGACAAGCCCCTTGATTACGTCCAGAACCTCTCCTACCATCTCCGGATCCAGGGCGCTTGTAGGCTCGTCAAAGAGCATTACCTCCGGCTCCATGGCCAGCGCCCTTACGATGGCAAGCCTCTGCTTCTGCCCGCCTGACAGCTTTCCCGGATATTCGTTGATTTTATCCAGCAGGCCGACCCGGTTTAAAAGCTCCTTTGCCATCTCGTCCGCCTCCTTCTGAGTCTTCTTTTTCAGAAGAACCGGAGACATGGTAATGTTCTTTCCCACGCTCATGTTAGGAAATACGTTAAAGTGCTGGAATACCATTCCCATCTTCTGGCGGTGAAGGTTAATATCTACTTTTTTATCTGTAATATCGATTCCCTCAAAGAGAATCTGTCCCTCGTCCGGAACCTCCAGAAGATTTAAGCATCGCAGGAAGGTGGATTTTCCTCCGCCCGACGGGCCGATGATGGAAACCACCTCTCCCTTTCCGATGTGCTCCGTCACTCCCTTGAGCACGTGGAGGGAGCCGAACCGCTTGTGCAGATTTTCTACTGTAATAATGTTGTTACCGCTCATTTGCGCTCATCCTCCTCTCCATGTAATAGATTCCCTTGCTCAGGCTGAAGGTAACGATAAAATAAATGCATCCCACGATAATTAACGGCTCGATGGAGAGGTATAAAACGCCTCTCACTGTCTGCCATACGGTCATCAGCTCGCCTACAAAGAAGGTGGAAGCTAAGGAGGTGTCCTTGATCATCATGACGAACTCATTTCCCAGGGCAGGCATAATATTCTTCACTGCCTGGGGAAGGATAACCTTGACCATGGCCTGCTTCTGGTTCAGTCCCAGAGACCGCGCCGCTTCCATCTGCCCCTTGTCGACCGCCTGGATTCCGGAACGGATAACCTCAGACACATAGGCCGCCGAATTCAGGCACAGGGCTACCGTCGCGCACACCACAGGGCTTAAATTCATTTTTGGAAACGCCATGGGAAGCATAAAGTAAAAGAAATACAGCTGCAGAAGCATAGGCGTTCCTCTGACAATCTCCACGTAGATGCCAGCCACTGTATTTAACGGCCGGATCTTTGCAATTTTCCAATTGCTGAGTCTGAACATCGCCAGCAGGAAGCCCAGAAGGGTTCCCACTATGACGATGATTAAGCTCAAAAGAAGGGTAATTCCAAGTCCCTGCATAAAAAGCATCCAGTATTTATCCCAGATATTAATGATCTTCTCTAACAAAACAATCTCTCCTCAGCTTTTTCATTCCGTCTCTTTCAACTGGTTTTCATTAATCCATCTCAATTCCCAGAGCCTTGGCCTTCTCCACAGCCTCGTCGTGCCACTGTGTGTAAAGTCCCTGCTCCATAACCTCGTCTACCGCCTCGTTGACAACCTCTAACAGAGCATCCTCTCCCTTGGGAACGCCTACTACGTTGCCCTCGTCGTCTGTCTCAAACCAGAAGCCTGCGAACTGGAGCTCCGGATAGTTCTCAATCATCGGCTCTCCTACGGAGGTGGCCACTGCCACTGCGTCTACCTTGCCGGTCTGAAGCATCATAATGCCGTCGTTGACAGTAGTGATCGTCTCCATCTGGGCGTCCGGAAGCTGCTCTGTCACCAGTCCCTGCTGCAGCGCTCCGTTCTGAGCCGCTACCTTCTTTCCTGCGAAATCCTCCGCTGTCTGGTAGGACTCCACCTGGTCGGCCATCACCAGAATTCCCTGGGTGCTCGGCATATCGCCTCTGTCGTAATCGTATCCGTGGGATAATCCCATGTTTTCCGCTCTCTCCTCTGTGTAGGACATGCCTGCGATAGCCATATCCACGGAACCGGATGTAACGGCCGCCTGAACCGCCGCGAAATCCATGGGCTGGATCTCCAGCTCTACGCCGATTTTATCTGCAATGTACTTGGCCAGCTCAATATCGCAGCCCACATATTCTACCTGTCCGGAGCTGATGTCCTTAAATTCAAAAGGAGCGAAGTCCGGGCTGGTCGCCATGGTAATTTTTCCGGCTTCCTTAATCTTTGCCAGGCGTCCCTCTCCCTCGGAGGACTCTGCCGCCTCGCTTCCCGCCTCTGTGCTCTGTGCCGCGCTTCCTGCCTCTGTCTTCGCCTCTGTCTGGCTGTTTCCGCCTGCGGAACCGGAACATGCGGTCAGGGAAACGGCTGCCATTAAACCTGTCAGTGTAAGTAATGCTGTCTGCTTCATTTTCATAATTATATCCTCCTCATATATCAGTTATTTTTATACGCTTTTGTGTATATATATTTAACTTGTAATGTATAATACCTCTATTTATGCAGTATGTCAATAGTCTTTTTCTCAAAATATGTATTTTTATTCATTCAGATATGACAAAAGGCTGGAAATCAACGGAACACGGTCCTTTGATTTCCAGCCAGGCGCTTTCCTTTCAGTCTGCACTGACGCAGTCTAATCCGGCTGTCTATTTCACTGTTTTGCCTCTTTAAGCTCTCTTTTCATGGTCTTCAGGCAGTGGAAAAATGCCGGAAACAGGAAGATATCGGCAAAAATCCACGCTAACGGGCTTCCAAAGCAGGCGGCGATGTAGCCGAAAGCCGGAACCAGCACAAGGCCCGCCAGACCTCTGGCAGCCATCTCGAACACTCCCGCCAGAATGGCGAAGGTGCTGTAGCCCATTCCCTGAATGGTAAACCGCACCACATTGACAAACACCAATGGAATGTAGAAGGCGCTGTTGGCAATCAAGAACATGGAAACCTGGCGGATGGTCTCCGTCTCTCCCGCATCCATGAAAAGCAGGGCAATCTTATCGCTGAAAAACACCAGAATCAGAAACGCAATGACTGCGTATATACAGCCGATGATGGAAGAGCTCTTTAACCCTGCTTTAATTCTGTCAAGCTTCCCCGCTCCCACGTTCTGGCCCGCATAGGTGGCCATGGTGCCTCCCAGAGCGTCGAAGGGACAGCAGAAGAACAGAGTCACCTTGCTGCCTGCAGCCACAGCCGCCACAGCCATGGATCCCAGCGTATTGACGGAGGCCTGTAAAATCACGCTTCCAATGGCTGTGATCGAATACTGCAGTCCCATGGGAATTCCCATGCCGCATAGCCGGCCGATCAGGTGCCGGTCAATTTTCTTTTCATCCTTCTCCATTTTCAGAATCTCAAAGTGTTTCTTCATATATAGAAGGCAGAGAAGTCCCGATACAGCCTGGGAAATGACGGTGGCGTAGGCCGCTCCTGCCACTCCCATTTTCAGCACGACAATCGTGAATAAATCCAGCGCGATATTTAAGACAGAAGACAGAAAGAGAAAATAAACCGGCGTTTTGCTGTCTCCCAGAGAGCGGATAATTCCCGCCGTCATGTTGTAGAGGTAGGTAGCCGGAATGCCGGCAAAAATCACAAAAATATAGCCGAACGCCTGATCGATGATGTCCTCCGGCGTCTTCATCCACTCTAAAATCGGACGGCATAAGACGCACACAATCACAGCCATCACAATAGAGAACACCAGAGACAGCCAGGCCGCGTTGGCCGTGTATTTTCTCAGTCCGCGGTAATCTCCCGCCCCGAACCTCTGGGCCACCGGGATGGCAAAACCGCTGCATACGCCGATGCAGAAGCCGATAATCATGAAGTTCAGGGAACCGGTAGAGCCTACGGCGGCCAGCGCCTTCACTCCCAGGTATTTTCCTACAATAATCGTATCGACCATGCTGTAAAACTGCTGGAATAACAGTCCGATGAGCATGGGTAAGGCAAATCCCAGAATCAGTGTAAATGGCGATCCCTTTGTCATATCCTTAATTTCATTTCCTGCCACTCTCTTCTCCGTCCTTTCTTTCTGTGCTTATATATCTATGTATGTTCCATTTCCGCAGCCGCTCTGCATAAGCTCTGCCCCGGAACCAGCCGTCTCTACCGCATAAACCGGAGCAGAAGACGTCCCATAGGCATGCTTCTCAGCTCCTTCTCGTTCACCGCTCCCACAGCAGTTAAAAGCCAGCCGTAGAAAACAGCTCCCAGGCCTGCCGCTGCCAGAAGAGAAATCGTGTTGGAGCCTGTGGCCCACATGAGCCCCTGGTAGGCAAGGCGCGCCGCCGCCCCCATCACCGCAGAGCAGAACAGGGGAAGCAGAAACGTAGTCTTTACCTCCTGTCTGTATCCCAGAGTCCGTCCAATGGCAGCCCAGTTTAACACGCACACGGCCAGGGCGAAGGTGACGTTTCCTATTACAAGGCCGTACACGCCCCAGTTGAGCTTATCTAACATCACATAGACGAGGACCGCATGGACGGCCAGGGATATGGCTGAATGAGTAACCGACTTTCTCATCTGGTCAATTCCCTGGAGCACAGCGTTTGTGACTGTGGACAGGGAAAAGAAAACCACCGCGCAGGATCCCAGCATGAGAAGCTCCGCCGTCAGCTTTCTCCCGTCTCCGAACACCAGGCGCATCACCGGGGAGGCCAGGGCAAACATTCCTGCGGCGCAGGGAATCGCAAGCAGCATGTTAAATTTAATCGTCATATAAATTTTATCCGCTGTCTCCTGCTCTCTCTTCATAACCCGGGAAGCCACAATGCTGGGAATCATGGAAGCTCCCAGAGAGGAGGCGATTGCTACGGGAACATTGGTGAGAAGCCTGTATTTTCCGCCGTAAATTCCCAGAAGGGAAAGCCTTTCAGCCTCGTCAAGCCCCTTGCCTCCCATAATCAGGCCAAACATGGCGTTGTCCACCGATCCGCTGAGCTGGTAGACGAACTGGCTCAGAATAATCGGCGCAAAGGTACACAGCAGAAGCTTCATAATCTCAGGATATCCTGACGCTTCTCTGCTTCCCTCCTCCGACCGCCACAGCCCTCCTGCGTTTCCTCTGGCAGCCGCCATCCAGACAGCCAGAATCGCAAAAGCGGCCAAAGCTCCTGCCAGCGTTCCGAGGGTTCCCCCCGCCGCACCGTAGGAGCTGGGGTTTTCCGTTCCTGCAAACCGGTTCATAAAATCCCAGGAAGCCCAGATGCTGACCCCTGCGTGAACCAGCTGTTCCACCACCTGGGATACAGAGGTGGGAACCATATTTCCCCTGCCCTGGAAAAAGCCGCGGAACACGCCCATCACGGCAAAGACCAGGATCGTCGGCGCCATCACCCTGAGAGGAAGCGCGCTTCCGGGACTGTTGAAAATCTCCGCCGCAATCCGGTCGGAACAGACGATGAGAAACAGGCTCATCAGTCCGCCTGTCACCACTCCCATGAAAATTCCGCAGTGAAAGACCTTTTTGGCATCCTCCCTTCTGCCCTCCTGCTCCTTCCCGGCAATCAGCTTCGATACTGCCAAAGGCAGGCTGTAGGAGGACAGAATCAAGCCGATATTGTAGATTTCATAGGCCGTGTTATAATATCCGATTCCCTCGTCCCCCAGAATTCTGGTCATGGGAATTTTATAGAGAAGTCCGATCAGCCGCACTAAAATACCGGCCGCAGCCAGAATACTGCCCTGCAGCAGAAAATTATCTCCAGAATGTCTCTGTTTTCGTTCCATATGGCTTTCTCCTTTGTATGCCGTCTCTCAGCGTTCGATTTCTGTCATTTTTCGCAGCCAATATTTTACTACATTTTCCAAAAAATTCCTAGAGAAGATTTGTACAATTAAATCTTTGTAAATATTTGTAAATTCTGCTTGTCTTTTCATTTCTTTTTCTTTATGATTATCCGGGAAGTGTCGCGCCGAAAGGGCGCGCTCCCTACTTAACTATATTCAGGAGGAAAATTTTATTATGAATGCAACAGACATACTCGGCCTTCTCGGAGGCCTGGCGCTCTTTCTCTACGGAATGCAGATGATGAGCGCGGGACTGGAGGACGCGGCGGGCAACCGGATGAAGCAGATCCTGGAACGCCTCACATCCAACCGTTTTCTGGGAGTGGCTGTCGGAGCCGGAATCACAGCTGTGATCCAGTCTTCTTCCGCTACCACCGTCATGGTCGTAGGTTTCGTCAACTCAGGCATGATGACCTTAAAGCAGGCGGTCTGGATTATCATGGGCGCCAATATCGGAACTACCATCACCGGACAGCTGATCGCCCTTGACGTAGGCGCCATCGCCCCGCTCTTTGCCTTTATCGGCGTTGTATTTATTGTTTTTATAAAGAAGGTAGTGTTCCACCACTACGGACAGATTATCGCAGGTCTCGGTATCCTCTTTATCGGAATGGAGATGATGAGCTCCTCCATGATGCCGCTGCGCGATTCCGCCGCCTTCGTTGATCTGGTATCCAACTTCAGCAACCCGTTAATCGGAATTCTGGCCGGAATGATTTTCACCGCCATTATCCAGTCTTCCTCTGCATCCGTCGGAATTCTTCAGGCCCTGGCTGTCAGCGGAGTGATCGGACTTCCCACTGCTGTTTATGTGCTCTTCGGCCAGAATATCGGAACCTGCATCACAGCTGTTCTGGCTTCTATCGGAACCAGCAGAAGCGCCAAGAGAACCACTGTCATTCATCTGATGTTCAATATATTCGGAACCATTCTGTTTACGGTTATCTGCATGGTAACGCCGTTAACCTCTGTCATGATGTCCTTTGCTCCTGACAACCCGGCGGCTCAGATTGCAAACATGCACACCTTATTCAATATCGTGACGACTCTGCTTCTGCTGCCTTTCGGAACTCTGCTGGCAGATTTAGCCGAGCGGATTCTCCCGGAGCAGGAAAACGAGGAGCCGGATGTGATGCGTCTGTGCTATATCCGTCCGGACGATAAGTCAAAGGAGCACCAGATTGGTTCTTCCGCCATTGTCCTCACAAATATCCGCAGCGAGCTGAGCCGCATGGCAAAAATGGCGGCGGAAAATGTGGAGAGCAGCTTTTCAGCCGTTATAGCCCAGAGTCCTGAGACGCTTCCGCAGGTGGAGGAGAAGGAGGAGTACATCGACTTCCTGAATAAGGAAATCGCCAAGTACATCTCCCACACCATCGCCTTTGAGGCAAACGAGCGGGATTCGGCTCTGATCAGCGCCTTCTTTAAGATCTCCGGAAACCTGGAGCGGATTGGCGATCACGCCATGAATATCTGCGAGTACACCAAGCGGATCGAGGAGAAGAAAATCGCCTTCTCCGATCAGGCCAAGGAGGAAATCGCTCAGATGAAGGAGGTCTGCTCCGCAGCCATGAAGCTCCTTCTCCCCATGGAGGAGATGGACGTGTCCGCTCTCTCTGAGGCGGCTGCCCTGGAACAGAAAATCGACGATCTGACTCTCATGTTCCGCCAGAATCAGTTTAAGCGGATGCAGAAGGGAATCTGCTCCGACGAGGCCTGCATTCTCTACTCAGAGATGCTGACTGACTTTGAGCGTATCGGAGATCACATTTTAAATATCGGCCAGGAGCTGGCCCTTTCCTCCCCGGAATAGGAAGGAAAACAGAAAGGTTTAAAACGGCTTTTTATGGAAATGCAGAAACGCAGACAGTTTATCATCAACTTTTTATACTTCGGCATCATCTTTATGCTGGCCTTTGTCCTGCTGAAATACGGGCTGCCTATGGTCTCCCCTTTCGCAGCAGGTTTTGTGATTGCCTGCATCCTGAGGAAACCCGTGCTGTTTCTGGCTGAGAAGCTTCCTCTCAGCCAGAAGGCAGCCGCTGTTTTAACAGTGCTATTGTTTTACTGTACCATCGGCATTCTGTTCTTTCTGACAGGCGTCAAGGCCTTTTCCGCAGTCAGGGCCTTTTTCTTCCAGCTTCCGGAACTCTACACCTCCCACGTGGAGCCTGTCCTGAACAGTATTTACAGAGGCTTTGAGGAATCCTTTCTCCATATGGATCCCTCCCTTCTGGCATCGTTGGAGGAGCTGGTGCTGCAGTTTTCCCAGTCTCTGGGGCAGCTGGTGTCAAGCCTGTCAGGAATTGCCATGGGCTGGGTTTCCGGCGCGGCTTCTTCCCTGCCGGGGCTTTTTATCAGCCTTCTGCTGCTGATCATCTCTACCTTCTTCATTGCCGCCGACTACGAGACTCTGACCGGATTTTGTCTGAGACAGCTCTCTGACAGGCAGAGAGAGATGTTCCTGCTGATCAAGGAATATGTAGTGGGAACGCTTCTGGTATGCATCCGCTCCTATGCCCTGATCATGAGCATCACCTTTATAGAGCTGTCTGTGGGGCTGACAGTCATCGGCGTAAAGAACCCCATTCCCATCGCCCTTTTAATCTCCATTTTCGATATTCTCCCTGTCCTCGGAACAGGCGGAATTATGATACCATGGATTATTCTGGAAGCCCTCACCAGAAATTTTACTCTCTCCTTCGCGCTCCTGGCCGTCTACCTGTTCGTAACGGTAGTGAGAAATATTCTGGAGCCGAAGATCGTGGGCACCCAGATTGGACTTCACCCCATCGTCACCTTATCCAGCATGTTTGTGGGGACGCAGCTGTTTGGAGTCATCGGACTGTTCGGCTTCCCCATCGTCTTATCCCTGCTGCGCTATCTCAACGAAAAAGGGATGATCCACCTGTTTCACAATTGATATTTTCCTGATTTTCCTGTATACTTACAGGGATAAAGGAGGTAATTATCATGAAAAAATTCAAATCCGCCGCCTTAGCCTTCGCTTTGGCGGCTTCCTTAATTGGCTGCTCTGCAGCTCCGTCAGAAACGCCGGAAACAAAAGAGGCCTCTGAGGCGCAAAACGCTTCCCAGACACAGGAAGCCTCACAGGCACAGAACGCCTCTGAGGCGCAGAAATCCCCTGAAACCCAGGAAACTCCTGTGAGAGTCGGTTCCTTAAAAGGGCCCACCTCCATCGGCCTGGTGCATATGATGGAAGAAGATGCAGAAGCGGGAAACTACCAATTCACCATGGCCGCAGCCGCCGACGAGCTGCTGGCGTCCGTCGTATCAGAAAAGCTGGATATCGCCCTGATTCCTGCCAATGTGGCCAGCGTTCTCTACCAGAAGACAGAAGGCCAGGTGTCTGTCATCGACATCAACACCCTGGGCGTCCTCTCCATGATTTCCGGAGACAGCTCCATCGCTTCCTGGTCCGATCTGGCTGGAAAAACCGTCTATCTGACGGGAAAGGGAACGACTCCAGACTATGTGCTTCAGTACCTGTTAAAGGAGCATGCTTCCCTGGACGGCTTCTCCCCGGAGGATGTCACCCTGGAATATAAGTCTGAGGCAGCCGAGATCGCAGCCATATTAAAAGAAAACCCAGAAGCTGTGGGACTTCTGCCCCAGCCCTTCGCCACTGTGGCTATGAGCCAGAACGAAGCGCTCCAGACTGTGTTTGACCTGACTGAGGAGTGGGATAAGCTTCAGACTGAGAGCAAGAGCCGTCTGGTCACAGGCGTTACGATTGTGAGAAACGGCTTTTTAGAGGAACATCCAGAAGAGGTGGAAGCTTTCCTGGAGCGCCATGAGGAATCAGCGAAGCTGGCCTTAGAGGAACCTGACGCTACAGCCTCTCTGATCGTAAAAACTGGAATTATCGAGAAGGAGCCCATCGCCAAAAAAGCTCTGCCCTCCTGCAGCATCGTATTTATCGAGGGAAATGAGATGAAAGACGCACTCTCCGGATATTTAGAGGTTTTATTTGAACAGGATCCCAAGTCTGTGGGCGGCTCCCTTCCTGGAGATGATTTCTATTACGGAGCAAAATAATGAAGTCTGTTAAGCTGGAACCGGGAAGGCAGACAACGCCTTCCCTCATCCGAATTGCATCCGTTCTCTTCTGGCTGGCTCTCTGGCAGGCGGCGGCCCTGCTCATTGGAAATTCCATTATTCTGGCCAGTCCTCTGGAGACAGGAAAAGCGCTTGTCTCCCAGCTGTTTCTCGCAGAATTCTGGAGTGTTTTTTTCTCCTCCTGCCTGCGGATCAGCCTGGGCTTTCTGGGAGCCTTTCTCCTGGCGGCAGTCTTCGGAGCTGCCGCCTATTTTTTAAGGCCTCTTAGAGAGCTTCTGGCTCCTGCCGTCCTGCTGATGAAATCCGTTCCTGTCGTTTCCTTTGTGATTTTAGCCCTGATTTGGGCCGGCTCGAAACGCCTTTCCCTCTTTATTTCCTTTGTGGTGGTCTTCCCCATGATCTATGAGTCGGTACTGGCAGGACTGGCCAGCGCTGATTTCAGACTGCTGGAAATGGCGCAGGTTTTCCGGATTCCATTTGCAAGAACATTCCGTTTTATTTACCTGCCCGCCCTGCTTCCCTATCTGGCAGCCAACTGCCGTTCTGCCATCGGAATGGGGATCAAATCCGGAATCGCGGCGGAAGTCATCGGCATTCCAGAGCATTCCATCGGCGAACAGCTCTACATGGCTAAAATTTACCTGGAAACGGACCGGCTGTTTGCCTGGACTGCCGTCATTATCGCCATGTCCTGGTTCCTGGAGCGCTGCTTTCTCATTCTGCTTGAGAAAGCAGGCCAGAGGCTTCACACATCCGCGTCATTAAAGACGGCAGTGCGGAAAAAAGCAGGCGTCCCCGCCTCCATCCCTTCAGGCAGAATCGAGGCCATGGCTGGGTCTCTGCGTCCTCAAGAAGTCTGCGCCCGTCATCTTTCCAAGTCCTATCAGAACCGTCCCGTACTGTCAGACGTTTCGCTCACCGTGCAGCCAGGAGAACGCTGCGCTCTGATGGCTCCGTCCGGGATGGGCAAAACGACTCTGTTCCGTCTTCTTCTGGGGCTGGAGACTGCAGATCAGGGAAACATCCAGGCAGCTTCTGCAGGAGCTGTGTTTCAGGAAAACCGGCTGATAGAGAGCCTTTCGCCCATTGAAAACGTGCGTCTGGCCCTGCCGCCTCTTCCAAAGGCTGACACCCGGGCAGAGCTGTTTTCTATTCTCTCCTCCCTGCTTCCTGCGGAGTCCCTGATGCGGCCTGTCTCTACCCTGAGCGGGGGAATGAAACGCCGCTGCGCCCTGGCGCGGGCGCTCCTCTCCCCCTCGGAGATTCTGATTTTAGACGAGCCCTTTACTGGTCTGGATGAAGACACAAAAAAGCAGGCCGTCCAGTTTATCGAAACCTGGCAGAAAGGAAGACCTCTTCTCTTTTCCACCCATGATCCAAAGGACGTCCTGCTTCTTCAGGCAAGACTGCTGCCTGTAGATTTTAAGCAGTCCTAGTGTCTGCCGTGCAGAGACATCTTTCTCTGCACTCAGACCGTATTAAATCCCAAGCTCCTCTCTGAGCTTTTCCACATCGCCGTCTGCAAAACAGTATCCGTCCATTCCGCAGGCCTTCGCCCCGTCGATATTTTCCTGGATATCGTCGATAAAAAAGGACTCCTCGGGACGGATATCAAACCTTTCAAACAGCCGTCTGTAAATGGCCGGATCCGGCTTTAAAAGCTTTTCTTCCGCCGACACCAGCGCGCCCTCCATAAGAGAAAAGCCTGGGATCTCATTCTGAAATACACGGAAGCGGAGGGAGGCGTTGGAGCAGACGTACATTCTGTATCCCTTCGCCTTTAAGTCCCTGACTACCTTCTCCATTCCCGGCTTGGGGCTGATATTGTACTCATGCCAGCAGTCCAGACATTCCTTTGCCAGCTTTCTCAGTCTCTCATTGGGAAGCCTGTCCTGAATCCGTCTGATGGCCTCCTCCTCTGTAATGGTTCCTTTGTCCAGCAGGATCCATTCCTCTGAGCCAAACAGGTATTTTTTAATCAGGGCCGTTTCCTCCTCAGAAGCCCCCGCATGTCTGGCCACAAGCGCCGGATCATAGTCTAACAGCACGCGTCCCATGTCAAATACAATGTTTTTTATGTTTGATCCTATCATTTTTCCTTCCTCCACTCAGTACAGCTATGTTCTGGTTTTGGAGTTATTATAGCACAAAGCAGCCAGCCAAGTGAATTATTATGTTCATAAGTTTTAAACACATTATATTACGAGAACTTATTTTCTCATATTTACGACATGAATGGGATTTCCCTCCAGGAACGCCTTCACATTTTCTACTGTAATATCCATAATCCGCTGTCTTGACTCTTTAGCTGCCCAGGAGATATGGGGGGTAATGATGCAGTTATCCAGGTGAAGGAGAGGATTATCGCTTTTCACCGGTTCTGTGGAGACTACATCCAGTCCTGCCGCGCGGACTTTTCCGCTCTTCAGCGCGTCGGCCAGATCCTGCTCTGCCACTAACTGTCCGCGGCTGTTGTTGATGATAATAACTCCGTCTTTCATCTTGCCGATATTTTCTTTATTAATAATCCCCTCTGTCTCAGGAAACAGCGGGCAGTGCAGGAAGATGACGTCAGAGCTGGCAAATAAGGTGTCAAGATCCACATATTCTGCCGTTTCCCTGCCTGCGTCGTTTGGATGGGCGTCATATGCCAGCACCCGCATATCCATTGCCTTTAAAATTCTGGCAGTTGTCTGTCCGATGCGTCCCAGACCGATAATTCCCGCCGTTTTTCCGGACAATTCAATCATAGGATAATCCCAGTAACACCAGTCCTGATGACGTTCCCATGTTCCGTCCTGAACCGTCTGATTGTGATGGCCATAGTGGGAACAGATTTCTAACAGAAGGCCGACGGCATACTGGCCGACAATCTGAGTGCCGTAGGTAGGAACGTTTACAACAGGGATTCCTTTTTCTGCCGCATAGCTGTAATCAGCGGCGTTATATCCAGTCGCGAGAAAAGCGATCAGCTTCAGATTTGGGCATTTGTCAATGGTTTCTTTTGTAATAGGCGTCTTATTCGTAATCACAATCTCTGCGCTGCCAATTCTCTATGCGATAATCGGATCCTCCTCATAGGAAGTTCTGTCATACACAGTAACCTCTCCCAAAGCCTCTAATGCCTCCCAGGATAAATCGCCGGGATTTTCCGTATAGCCGTCTAACACTACGATTTTCATTTTCTCATCCTCCTGATTTAAAATTGACAGAACCGTTTACCTCAAATCGAATCGCCATATTCTTATGAGATAAAAGAAAAAACCTCGTAATCCCATAAAACATTTGTTTTTAGGATTACGAGGTCTGCTCTCGTCTATCAAAGCTGCTGACGGGAATCGAACCCGTGACCTCCGCACTACCAATGCGACGCTCTACCGACTGAGCTACAACAGCATCTGGCTCCTTAAGCCGAGATATATAATACCATAGACCGGGAAAACTGTCAATTATTTTTTGATATTTTGTGTGAAGATTTTGTGTGAAGATTTTCTATAAAACAGGCAAATCCCCGGAGCTGTGCTCCCCGGGGGCTATGCCCGTTTCTGTGTTTGCCACGCCGCCTCAGCAGTCCATATAATAATTATACCCGTATCGTATCTCAAACGGTATATTTTGGCGCTTCAGCTTAACTTCTATCTTTTTTTTGTTTTCATCATTCTCCATCTGATTCAGAGTGCTCATCAGGCCCGTGACTACATCTGCGAACTGTTCCCCCGGAATTCCAACTGCCATCTCCTCGTCTTCCCATCCCGCCCTATGTCTCGTGCCGATACACAGCAACGAAAGATTCATATCCTTCACCGCATATGGACGGGCTGTACATTCCAGGCAGACCGCCTGATTGCCGATCAGATTCACCGACTTGGGCATTCCGTATGAATATGCGTATCCCTGTACGATTCTCATAACATTATAGGGATTTGATACGATCAGCACAACATCCGGAAAGCCGCTCTGTTTCTCGACAGGAGCAACAGTCACTCCAAAATACTTCTGGGGCAGATACACCAGCTCTCCCCGGACTGTCCTAGACAGTTCGGCATCCTTGTAGAGTCCTAGACGGGCCCAGTTTTCCCCCTTGCTGTTGCAGGGATTTAAAGGCCCCAGGCCAAATACCTGAACTCCGCTCTGACACAGAAAATCCTCTGCCTTCGCTTTTATGGAATGTCCTCTTGCTGCAGACGCAACCATCTGACAGTAATTAATCGGCTTTTTAAGGATACTTCCCTCCGCCTCGTCATACTCTGCCTTTGTCTTTAAAAACGTCACGCTCACTGCTCTTCTGTTTAAATCCAGTGCACAGTATAATTTATTGACGCAATCAATCCACTTCTTATCCATTACTCTGTAACCTGATCGTCACTGGTGTAGAATTCAAACACTTCTGGGAAAGTTTCTTCTATTTTCTCCTGCACCTCTGGATCACGAAAGCACTCGGCCATAGCTACCGCCCAGTCTGACTCTGCGTTTTCGCTCTTTACAAACACTCCCATCGGGTAATTGATCATCACGCCGTCTCTCACAATGTAGGAAGACGGATCCTTTCCAACAGAAGCCATATGAGTAAACCAACAGCAGGCGGCAGCCATATCCTCCAGCGCGGTAACAGTCTGAGCCTGCTCCATCTCTATAATTTCCAGATTTTTAGGATTTTCCACAATGTCTGCCACAGTCGCCAGCTCCACGTCTTCTGAAATTTTAATCAGATCTGCATCCTCTAAGATTCTCAGAGCCACATCTTCATTAGATGCGTCGTTCATAACTGCAATCTGTGAACCGTCAGGTATCTCTTCTACAGAAGTATACTCATTAGAATACAAGCCGATTCCCGTGTACATCCCGTATGGCTTCACCATAGCCAGATCGCCCCCACTGTTCTCATTAAAGCTTTCCACAAACTTTTTCTGCTGTCCTAATGATACGTCTACTTCTCCACTGGCACAGGCTTCCAGACATACTGGATTAGAATCAAATGGAATAAACTCTGTCTGATAGCCCTGGGCCTCATACTTGTCCTTAAACGCTTCATAGAAGACCTGCGATACAGATGCCGTACCCGCAATTCTTATCACCTTGTCCTCGTCTGCTTTTTTCTCCCCTGCCTGCTCTTCTTCTGCAGTCTCTTCTTCTGTCCTGGCACTCTCTTTTTCAGCTTCTGTCTTAAACTCTGAGGTTCTTTCTGCACAGCCCGCAGTCAGAGTTCCCGCTATCATAACAGCAGCCAATACACCTAATACCTTCTTTTTCATCTCTTTTCCTCCTGCTTAAATCCTACTTTGTTAGTTTATATAACTTGTTTCCGATTCCCTGAACCAGCATAACAAGAAATACCAAAATGACGACAATAAAATACATGATCATATAATCGAAACGCTGATATCCGTAAGACAGGGCCACTGCTCCCAATCCTCCTGCTCCCACAGCTCCCGCCATAGCGGACGTATTCAGCATATTGATGATCATAATTGTAAAATTGGAAATCAGAGCTGGCAGCGCTTCCACCAGCATAACCTTAAACACAATCTGAAGATTGGAAGCTCCAATCGACTTCGCCATTTTAATCAGCTGAGGATCCACTGTATTTAAGGCATTTTCTGTCATTCTGGTAGCAAATGGAGTACTGCCTAAAGTGATAGCAAAAATTGCAGCCTTAACTCCAATGGTGGTTCCAATAAAAAATCTAGTAATAGGCGCAATAGCCACGATCAAAATCATCATTGGAAAGGAACGGACAATATCCGTAATCTTGCCCAGTATATTATTGAAAAATGGATGAGGTGAAAGTCCGTTATCAGCCGTTATCACCAGCACAATACCGAACATCATTCCCAGACAGATAGACAGAACCGCTGATACAAGCACCATTTCAAGCGTGTCCCCAATCGCTGGGAGAATTACCGTTGGCAGGTATCGTATTAAATTCGATTTTTCCAACATCTGAACCAATTCCAGCATCTACATCCCCCCTACCACCTTGTACTCTATCTGGATGTCATTCAAATATTTCTTAATTTTTGCAAACTCTTCTACATCCATGGTAACAGAAATTTTTCTGTCATCTAAGCCAATTAACCGTTTCAGCTGCTCCGGCTTATTTTCAAAAATTTCCTGCACCTCTCCTGTCAGAGACACACAGCCTCCGTCAAGAATCGCCATGCGGCTGCAAATGCTTTGAACCACCGACATTTCATGTGTTACCACAATAATGGTTATATTGAATTTTTCCTGAAGATCCTTCAGAAGCTCCAGAATTGCCGCCGTGGATCTGGGATCTAGCGCGGATGTACACTCATCGCAGAAAAGATATTTGGGATTCATAGACAGAGCCCTTGCAATCGCCACACGCTGCTTCTGTCCTCCGCTTAGCTCGTCTGGGCGGCTCTTCAGTTTGTCCTGTATCCCCGTCAGTTCCGCCAACTCATCCACCCGGCTTTTAATCTCTGCCTTTGAATATTTCCAGCACTCCATAGGAAGCGCAATATTGTGGAACACGTCCTTGCGGCCGATCAGAGAGAAATTCTGAAAAATCATGCCCATATTTCTTCTGAACTGCCTCATCTGGATCTCATTCAGAGTTTCCAGCTTAACTCCGTCTACGCTGATACTTCCCGACTGATATTTTTCCAGCCCGGCCAGGCAGTTGAGCAGTGTGGATTTCCCGACTCCGCTGGGCCCCACCAGTCCAAATATCTCGTTGTCATGAATCGTCAAGTCAATATCTTTTAAAACCTGCGTATCTTGAAACGAATGATTTACGCGCTCTATTTTAATCACCTGTTTTACCTCTTTTTCTGATTTGTATAAACTAATTATGCCAAAAATATTCTCTAAACACGAATTGTTATTTTTAATGATATTGTCTATATATGGATAATATCTATAATAGATCTTTTCTTTCTTCTGTCTCCATCTCTATATAATAAGCCGCCGCCCTGGAAATGTTTCATTTCCAGAGCAGCGGCTTTTGGCTTCTGCTTTTCAGTTTTCAGTTTTTTAGATTTAATTGCTTCAATTCAGCTTTTTAAAACTTCTGGAAATTCTCCACATTTAACACAAATACGGTGGAGCCTCCCACCTTCATGTTCATGGGAACAGTCATATTGACAGTTGGACAGCAGTTTCCAGCCATGGTCGGCGGAGTATAGACCAGCTGCTCTCTCTGTCCGGACATCTTCTTGATAATGGCGATGGCCTCGCTGACTCTGGCGTCGTCAACCCCCAGCATAAGAGTTGTGCTTTTCTTTTTCAGAAAACCGCCCATAGTGGAGAGCTTTGTAACAAAAAAAGAATTCTGGTTCAATTCGTACACTAAATCGTCCGCGTCTTCGCTTCCGATAATTGCAATGATCATTTTCATATGCAGCACCTCCTGTTCATTTTACTATTCTACCATTAAATCATGGATAAGGATACTAAAATTACAGAAAAATTTTAAATTCTTTTCATTTCTGCCAGGATTTTCTTGTAACTTGGCTTTTCCTCTGTCTTTATCAGCTCTGCTTTAATTCTCCAGCCTGTCAATGAGAGACGCCAGCTGCCCCATGTGTTCGATCACATAATCGGCTCCCGCCTCCTTAAATTTCTCTGACGCCTTCTCTTTTGCAGTCTTTTTCTCTGCCTCCGTGAGAGCGCCGTACTCCTCCTCGGAGTATCCCAGCTCAGAGCTTCCCTCCAGCACGCCCACAGAAATCACTCCCGCGCAGACGCCTTCCTTCACGTCGGAAACCGTGTCCCCCACCTTGATCACACGGCGGACGTCGGACAACTTCAGCTGCCTCATATTTTCAAATATCATGTAGGGATAGGGACGTCCCATGTTTCCCACGCTGTTGGGGGAAATCCAGAAATCCGGCGCGTAGCCGTTTTCAGCCGCTCTGGGAACCACAATCTCCATCATGGCGTCTGTGTATCCGGTGGTGGATCCAATCTTGATATTCCGCCTTCTGAGCTCCTTCACCGCCTCTTTTGCAAATGGCTTCACCTGGGTATACTCATGGAGAATCCCCATAAGCTTTTCAGCAAATTTGTCGTGCATCTCGTCCACATCCCGGTCTGTCCAGGGGCGGCCGTGCACGCGGATCCACGCTTCGTTTATACGCTCCATGGAAAGCATGGTCTTAATGTGATCCCATTTCAGCATTCCCATAGGCTTTCTCGTCTCTTCCATAGTCGCTTCTATGCCGTACTCCCTGAAAATCTCTGCAAACGCTCTCACAGGGGCAAAGCAGCCGTAGTCTACCGTGGTTCCCGCCCAGTCGAAAATTACGCCTTCTATCTTCATCATCCGTTCCTCCCTTTTAAGCCTGAGCCATATATTCCCGCATAATCTCTGTCAGCTTTTCAATGTCTTCCTCATAGATTTCTCCAATCACGCCGATTCGGAAGGTATCCGCGTCTGTCAGCTTGCCTGGATAAATGGCGTAGCCTCTGTCCTTGATGTAACAGTACATATCCTGAAAGTCAAACTTCCTGCCCTCCGGATAGAGGAAGGTGGCAATGATCGGCCCCTGCCATATCTTGTCCACGTAGAGCTTAAAGCCCAGCTCCTCAAAATTGTTCACTAAAACGTCCATATTCCTCTGATAGCGGGCATGTCTGGCAGGGATGCCTCCCTCTGCCTCCAGCTCTCTCATCGCCTGTGCAAAAGCCAGAACTACGTGCGTCGGAGAGGTGTAACGCCATTTTCCGTCCTTCTCCATGCCTGCCCACTGATCGTACAGATCCAGGCAGAGGCTTCTGGCCCTGCCCTTTGTCTCCATCAAAAGGCTTCTGTCAGCGATAATAAAGGAAAAGCCGGGAACTCCCTGTATACACTTGTTGGCGGAGCTTATCAGGAAGTCAATCTGCCAGTCCTTCATGGGAATATCCACGCCTGCGAAGCTCGACATGGCGTCTACAATAAAGGTTTTCCCATAGGTATGAGCCAGCTCTCCAATGGTTTTTATGTCATTTAAAATTCCGCTGGTGGTCTCGCTGTGAATCATCATCACATGCGTAATTTCAGGATGGCTTTTAAGGGCCTCCTCCGCCTTTCCAGGATCCGGGGTCCGGTTGTATTCCTGGGTCACATGAGTACATGGAATTTTGTGGTATCCGCACATCTTAGCTGCCCGCTCTCCGTAAGCGCCGTTGCTTAACAGCAGGACCGCGCCATCCTCGGGAACCACGCTGCTCAGCACGCTCTCCACGCCGAAGCTTCCCGATCCCTGCATCAGGACGGCCGTGTACTCCTTCTCGTCCACGTGGGCCAGCTTTAAAAGATTTTTTCTGATTTCCTGCGTAATCTGTTTATAGTCGTCGTCCCAAGTACAGTGGTCAAACATCATGACCCGCTTTACGGTATCTGTGGTTGTCAGCGGCCCCGGTGTCAGAAGCTTATAATTTTTCATGGTATTCTCCTCTAAATCATTGATCCTTGCTCATTATTTTTTATACAAACAAGTGTCATTTTACTATAAAATTCTAAATATTCAATAGAAAACCAGAAGTTTACCATTCATTTTATCATCATTTTACTTTGTACAGAAACAATATCAACTCTTTGCATTTCTGCACATTTCTTGACAGATTTTTTACATTTTCAGAAATACTCCATGGCTTCTTTGATAAACGGCAATAGAAACAAATACAGTGAGCAAGGTATCATACCCGCTCACTGCGCTTCCTCTTAATTTCCATATAAACGATATCCGTTTTTAAGCTGATTTTTCACCTCGTACAGCGCCTGATCCGACTTGCTGTAAAGCTCTGTGAAGGTACTGCCCTGGCCCGGCGCGCAGGCTGCGCCCAGCGAAGCGGAAATCGTCACAGATTTTCCGTCTTTCGTGTACGTCTTCTGAAGCTGGCGGCACAATTTTTCAAAGATCGGTTCCATCACCTGGAAGTTTGGCACACTTCGAAGCAGGAACACAAATTCGTCTCCTCCTAACCGCCCCAGAATATCATCTCTGCGAAACGTCTTCTTCAGCACGTCCGCCACTTCTCTTAACACCTGATCCCCATACTGATGTCCAAAGGTATCGTTGATCTGTTTGAAATTATCTAAATCCAGCAGTACGAACAGATGGCAGTCTGAATAGGGGTCCGCGTGTTCCAGCAGCTCTTGTACCTTCGATTTCACGGCAGCCGCATTGTAAAGCTGTGTCAGGCCGTCCCGCTCCGCCTGCTTTTGAAGAGCCTTCTTCTCCTTCTCTCCGATTTCCAGCAGCTCCTCCTGCACCTTCTTCTCTGTCACGTCGTCCACGATTCCCACCGTATTCAGAAGATCATGATTCTCGTCATAAATATTTTTCATGAGAATCCGATACCACTTCACGCAGCCGTCTTCTTCTGCTTTGAAAATTCCCTCCACGCTTTCCTCTGTTTTTATGGTTTCAAACAGCTCCAGAAACACCGGAACGGACTCCTCTGCCAGAATTCCCCTGTCCAGAACGGCCTTTACCTTTGCCTCTGTGCCGGATCCGGAAAACAGAGGAAACGATACACCTGCCTTTTTCTTCAAAATTCCTGTCTGAATGCTGTATTCAAACACAACCTGGGAGGACTCCTTGATAGCGATTCCCATCATTTCCTCGCTGCTCACAGCCTCCGCGTGGGATCTCCTCAGCTCCTCCTGCACCTTTTTATTGTACAGGTACAGCCCGATTCCCAATGTGAAAAAGGCCGCTGTCATCAGCAGCATCATTTGGCTGGCTTCTGCATTCACCTGCTTCTGCCACTGTCTCAGCTTCTCTCCGTTTACAATCGAGCAGATGTAGTAGCCCCGAAGCCCCATGGGCATGTAATAGCCAAACTGCTCCTCCTCACCCATCTTGAAAATGAGGTTTCCCGCCTTCTGAGCCTTGATATTTTCCCTGATTTCCTCTTCGTTTCCTTCAATAAATTCATACTCTTCGAATTCATCCCACGCATTTTTCTTGGCAAAAGGGCCTTTCTTCTTCCTCAGAATGTAATTTCCCTGGGAATCGATAATCTGAATGTCTATATCGCTGCCTGTCTCCCCCTCTAAAATTTCATCCATAGAGTCAATATTGAGAATCCCAAATACAATTCCCCTGGGACCGTCATGCTCCATAATCGGAAGAGCCATCACCTGTATCGCTTTCCCGCCTCTGACTTTCGATTCCATCACATCTGAGATCACCGTTTTTCCCGCCATGGCTTCCTGAAAATAATCGCGTCCCTGTATGTTCGCCTTCTGCCCGGCGGAGTCTATAATATTGCCCTCCTGGTCGCTGACGCCTACATAACTGAAGCGCCCTACCTCTGCCAGAAACGACAGCTGCCTGAGAACCTCCTCTTCCTGTGAAAGAGAAAAGCCCTGCAGATTCTCTGCCAGAGCTTCCAGGGAAACGATCATATTTTCATATCGATTCTGTACAAATTTCGCTTCCATCTCCGCCGATTTTTTCAGTTCTTCCTGGCTCTTCTCCATCTCCATTTCAAAAAAATTCGTTTCAAATCTTCCGAACGAATAGGCTGTCAATAAACAAAAACAGAAGGTGCAGACTATCAGTATCAGCTTCCCTCTGTGATATCTCTGATCCATACTATTTTCCCCCTTTCGTCCATCTTACCATATGCAGGCTGACTTGGCTATCCCTTTTCAGTTCTGAAGGGTAACGCCGGCACAGTAAAAGGCCAGATCCCCTTCCTGGCTGCGCCCCCACAGCAAAGAAAAGGAAGAACTTTTCCAGCGACTAAGCTTTTGGTGGAGCATGGAAAAGTTCTTCCTTTTCTTTATTTTATTCCTATCTCATAAACATCGGCGCAAATTTTGCCCAATATCCTTGAATGAAGATATACAGTACAATTACCGGAATTCCGTAGGAAATATAAATTCTGGCCCACGCCGGGAATTTGATTCCCCTTCCCTCGTCCGCCTCAGCCAAGAACTTCTTAAACCCCCAGCCGTAACGGCTTGTACAGAACGCCAGGTAAACCAGACTGCCTAACGGAAGCAGGTTGTTGCTCACAATAAAGTCCTCCAGATCCATGATGGTGGAGCCTGGTCCAAAGGGGGTAATTCCGCTTAACACATTGAATCCCAGCGCACACGGCAGTGAAAGCAGAATAATCACTACCAGATTGACGGCAACTGCCTTCTTGACAGAACAGCCTGTCAGGTCAGTGGCGAAGGACACGATATTCTGGAACACAGCGATCACTGTGGAGCCTGCCGCAAAGGACATAAATACGAAGAACAGGCTTCCCCAGAATCTTCCTCCAGCCATGTTGTTGAACACATTGGGGAGCGTCACGAAAATCAGGGACGGTCCCTGTCCCGCCTCGATCCCGTAGGCAAAGCAGGCCGGGAAAATGATCAGTCCGGCCATGAAAGCTACAGACGTGTCGAGAATCATAACGCTGACCGCCTCTCCTGTCAGCCTTCTCTCCTTGCCGATATAGCTTCCGAAAATCGCCAGCGCTCCGATACCAATACTCAGGGTAAAGAAGGACTGGCCCAGAGCGGCGAACACCACCTCCCCGATTCCGGCCTCCTTGATCTTTCCAAAGTCAGGCTTTAAGTAGAACTCCAGTCCCGGACCGCTGTTTTCCATCATAATGGAATTGCACGCCAGCACTACCATCAGGGCCAGAAGCACTACCATCATAATCTTCGTTACCTTCTCCACGCCGCCCTGAAGGCCCATAGCGCAGACTCCAAAGCATACGACTACCACGAGGGCCATAAATCCCACGTTAATCGCCGGATTGGCCATCATAGAAGAAAACTGCTCCGATACGCCGGCCGGATCCAGGCTGACGAAATCGCCCTTGGCCATCTTAATGAAGTAGTATACCAGCCATCCGGCTACCGTTGTATAAAACATCATCAAAATGTAATTTCCTGCCATGCCGAACCACTTCTGAATATGCCACTTGCTTCCCTTTGGCTCTAAGACGTCAAAGGACAGCGCCACGCTCTTCTGGCTGGCCCGTCCCACTGCGAACTCCATGACAATGATGGGAAGTCCTAACAGAAGCAGGAAAGCCACGTAGATCAGAACAAAGGCGGCTCCGCCGTACTGTCCTACAATATATGGGAATCTCCAGACGTTTCCCAGTCCAATGGCGCATCCGGCAGAAATCAGGATAAATCCCAGACGCGATGAAAACTTTTCTCTTTCCATTTCCATTTTCTCCTTTTATATAATACCTTTGCAGACAGTTTACTACAGATTCCGTGAAAACACAAGCAGAATAACGCATTAATGCGTTGAATTGACAAAAAAGTTGTATTTATGCAAAAAGGAGAAGCTTACCCGGAATCTAAGCTTCTCCCTTTTTGCCGCCTGAGCGGCGCTATTTTCATAAGGATTATTGTTGGTTATGAGTTTCAGGGTTTGGGACAGATCCTCTGTCTGTCCTGCCAGGATCAAGCCTACATTGGACCGTAATGCATTACCTGGGCAATCATTAAGAGCACTGTTCCTACTCCTAACCAGATGAGGAACAGTTTCCACATGAACTTCATCCATCTGTCATAAGGAATATTGGCAGCGCCGATAATTCCCATCAGAGCAGTGGAGGTCGGAAGCACGTAGTTACAGAATCCGTCTCCAAAGTTGAAGGCTAAGACAGCTGTCTGTCTTGTCACGCCGATCAGGTCGGAGAGCGGAGTCATAATCGGCATAACTGCCGCTGCCTGGCCGCTTCCTGATGTAAGGAATACGTTGATAATTGTGTTTGCCAGCAGCATGGCCGGAGCCTGAAGGATGCTCGGTACATTAGAAAGTCCGCCTGCCAGAGCGTGAACGACTGTGTCAATGATATTTCCAGACTTCATAATCGTTCCAATGGCTGTGGCCATACCGATGATAAAGGCTGCGCCCAGCATCTTCTTGCAGCCGTCCAGGAAGTCCTTGGAAATCTTGGATGGGTTAAAGCCTGCGATTACGCCTGCCACTAACGCGAGGCCTAAGAACATGGCCGCTGTCTCTTCCATATCCCAGTCAAGCTTTACGCCGCCGTATACAATAGCAATCAGGGCTGCAAAGAATGCGATCATGATCAGGGACTTTCTGAGATTCATCGTTCCAAAGGATTCCAGATCAGCGCCGTCCTTGAACTCGCTCTGCTTATCCAGATCGTACATTGGGCTTAACTCAGGATTCTTGTGAATCTTCATGGCGTAGCGGAGCAGGTAGATGTTTGTCACTACGTAAAATACGCCGAAGCAGACAAAACGGTATCCGATTCCAGAGTAGAGCGGAAGCTCCGCAATCTTCTGGGCTACAATCGTTGTGTTAATATTTAACGGGCCTGTGGAAAAGCCTACCGCTCCTCCCAGCAGGATAATGGAAGCTCCGGTGATGGAGTCCAGCCCCATGGCCATGGCTAACATGACCATAATCGGCGCAAAGGCGATAAAAAGGTTAACGCCCTGTGTGGTACAGATCAGTCCGAATACAAGGGTAAGCAGCGGAATGAAAATGTACAGACGGTTAGAGAATGCCTTCGCTAACTTTGCCACGATTGCGTGAAGCGCTCCTGTCTGAGTAATCATGTGGAAGGCGCCGCCTGCAAACAGGATAACGAGCATCAGGTCAATCTGCTTAATAAAGGCCTTTACAATGTAAAGAGGAATTAAAAACGGATTTACCGGAGTCCTGTCAATGTAGTTAAACTGGTTTGGATCGATAACCTCGATTCCCTGGGCATTCTCAAATCTCACATACTGGCCTGCCGGGATAATCCAGGTTAAGGCTACTGCCGCCAGAATAATCGTAAAAATAATTACGAAGGTATGGGGCATTTTAAAGGGTTTTTTTGTCTTTTCGCTCATGGTATGCCTCTCTTCCTTAGATAGAACTTTCCTGTTTCTTTCGTGTCTGGAACTCTTCCTTCACCTCTGCCAGAAGCTTCGGATCTGCAATCAGGTCTGCCGCTGTTCCTGCCAGAATCTTAGCTCCGTAAACAACTGCCTGATGAGCCTCCTCTGTCTTTCCTGCGTTTACAAAATCCTGAGAGTGGGAAGCTGCGCCTTCCTCTACAAAGGCCACTCGGATGCAGGAGCCTGGCACCCGGTGCATAATGTTTCCAAAGTCTGTGGATCCGGTCTTCTCTCTCGGAGCGCGGATGCGGGGAGCGTTCACTGCCTCTGCGTTGGCCATAATCAGGTCGTTCAGCTTCAGGCATGGAATCTTGCTGTCGATTCCCTTTTCCTCAATGATCTCCACCTCTGTCTCAGTCATCATGGCCGCGCCCTGAAGCACCTTTTTAAACCGCTCGATCACTGTGTTCAGGTACGTTCTGTTGTAGGAGCGGACATAGAAGCTGGCCTCTGCCGTCTCCGGCACAATGTTAGCCGGAGTTCCTCCGCAGCCTACGACTGTGTAGTGCATCTTCACATCGTCCGCCACGTGCTCCCGCAGGAACTCGATTCCCTGGAATGCTAAAATCAGTCCGTCCAATGCGCTTCTGCCCTTTTCAGGCTTAACGGCCGCATGGGCGCTGACTCCGTGGTAGATAACCTTGAACTTGGAAAGAGCCAGGGACTTTACGTCTACCTGGGTGCATCCGTTTCCGTGCATCATTAACGCCACGTCCAGCTCCTCAAAATTCACTCCATTCTTAATCATCAAAATTTTTCCGCTGACGCTCTCTTCTGCCGGAGTTCCGTACACTGTAATGGTGTAGTTTCCATCTGGCCCTGCGTTTTTAAGAGCTGCCGCCGCTCCTAAAATAGACGGTCCCTGCATGTGATGGCCGCAGGCATGTCCAATGCCCGGAAGCGCGTCATACTCGCAGAGAAGTCCGATATTCGGACCGCCCTCGCCTTTTTTGAAGACAGCCTTAAAGGCCGTCTCCAGGCCGCCGACTCCCTTTTCCACCTGGAAGCCTTCCTTCTCCAGCCAGCTTGTCAGAAGCCCGGACGCCCTGAATTCAGACAGGCCCAGCTCCGGATGGTCGAAAATATCGTCAGCCATCTCTGTAAGCTCCAGCGCCTTACTGTCAATACAGGCGTACATCCCCTTTTTATCCATCATAAAAACCTCCTTTTCCGGATTCGCTTTCGTGCTTTCAGTATACCGGTAAAGGAGGTTTCTGTATAATTCACTTTTTTTAATTTAACTATTTAAAAAACTTATAATCTATTGAGCTAGGCTCTCCCACTCTGTGTAGGCCTGCTGCCGGCACAGCGCGATAAACCTCTGCATGGGCTCCGTCACATGGATATCCTTTCTGTATCCGGCCACAAAGGCCGTCTTGGGAGCCGTGGCCCCCATCGTGTAATAATTGACTCTCTTTCTGTACTTCATATTCATGGCGTAATATTCCCGGTTAAAGCCGATTCCCAGACCTTCCGCCACCATCTGCATAGCCATCTCAATATTTCGGATGGTCTCAATCCGGCCCAGGGTAATTCCCTCGCTTTTCAGCACAGCTTCCACATCAGCCCGGAGGCTCTGCCCCGGATAGGGCAGAATGACGTTCTGGCCGTTCAGCCATTTCAAATCGAGATACCGATAGCGGGATCCCTCCGCCCAGACTGCCTTCTCGTTCAGGGGAGAAAGCTGGGGAACTGCGATTAACAGCTCCTCCGAAAACAGTTCCTGAGCCTGCATACCGCCCTTAACGTCCGCCCCGTTCATCAGAACCAGATCCAGCTCATAGGCATTGAACATCTGCATCAGCTCCTTATGGTTGCCCTCCTGAATAACTACCTGAATTCTGGGATATTCGCTTTTAAACCGCGCTAAAACCGGCGGGATCAGCCAGGTCTCGCGCCGAAGCTGGACTCCAATCCGAAGCCGCCCTGCCCGCTCTCCGGTAATCTCCGCCAGACCCTCGTCAAACTCTGCCTTCAAGTCCAGCATCTTTCTGGCCTTTTCCACGTACATCTCCCCTGCCCAGGTCAGGGTAAAACGCTTTCCCGAGCGGTCAAACAGGCGGACGCCCAGATTTTTCTCCAGCGTGCTGATATAAATGCTCAGCGCAGGCTGGGAAATAAACAGCCGCTCCGCCGCCTTTGTGATGTTGCCGCACTCTGCCAGTACACAGACATAGGTTTGTTCCTTCAGATTCATAGCGTATCCCCTTTTCTCCCTCGTTTCATCTCCTGCCATGCAGCCATGAACTGTTTATATCACACTTTTATTATTTAATAAACTTATATTTTTCATACTTTTAATAAATTTTTTAAATTTTAATTTTCCTGCTTCTGCCCTGGCGCAGCACATCCCAGGCTAACCTGTGAATTTCTCTGCAATAGCTCCGCTGTAGTAGGCTTCTAACAGGCCTTCCAGATCCCGGATCTTCTCCCGCAGCTCCCTGCCTGCGTCTGTGTCGCCCACCCGCTTCCTCTTGGCCACCCATTTCACCATGGTGCTCTCCGAGTGGATATCGCTCTCGTTTTCAATGGCGGACTCTGTAGACTCAAATGGCTTATGGGCTGCCAGAATGAGGCCGTAGGAATTGTAGATCAGGGTATATCCGGCAATCCCCGTCTCCTCCTGGTAGGCTCTTGAAAAGCCGCCGTCAATGACCAGAAGCTTTCCGCCGCACTTAATGGGGCTTTCCCCGTCCTTCGTCTTCACCGGCACATGGCCGTTGATAATGTGGGCGCCCTCCGGCTCCAGGCCGAACTCCCGCAAAATCCGGTCAATGACCTCCTCGTTTTCCAGGAAGCGGTAGTAGGGGTTTTTTACCTCCTTGTGAGTCTCCTTCTCCGCCAGGAAATACCGCTCAAAGGTAGCCATCTTATCCTTTCCAAACAGAGGAGAATTCTCGCTGAGCCAGATATACCACATCAGATCCCTGCCCTTCTCCCGCTCTGCTCTGTCCACCGCCACAAAGCCCTTTCTCACATAGTTGTCAAGGGCGTCGTAGAGAGCTCTTCCACGGTACTTTTTTCCGTAGATTTCCACCGATTTCAGGGTTCCGTCCTCATTGAGGGGAACGCAGCCGTGGTAGAGGAGGTTGTTATTGTACACCTTGTAAAGGCTTCCCTTGGCCAGCAGAAACTTCATGTGCCGCTGAAGCTTCTCGCAGCCCATAAAGGCCTTGGAGAGCCGTTCCATGATCTCCGCCTCCTGGTCTGTGAAAGAGTAGGGATCCGCCGGATCCACGGTCGGGAAATTTTTGTCCAGAAGCTGGTATTCTGTGCCATTCAGATCAATGGTTCCCTTTTCGTAATCGATCCGGTGGAGCAGATTTCTGCCTTCCAGGCCGAATTCCGGATGCTTTCTGATGATCTGTCCCTCCGCCTTAAACTGGATCACAGAGATAGCCTTGTGCATTTTCAGATTTATCTCCCGCTCCTGCTGGGCGTAAGTATTCGTTCCCTTTAAGGCAAAGCAGGCGCATGGATCCTCCGCGTAAACGTTCATGGCAAAGGTGGCTAAGGGGAGCAGGTTGATGCCGTAGCCGTCCTCCAAAATATCCAGGTTTCCGTATCTGGCGCAGATTCGTATCACATTGGCAATGCAGCAGATCTGGCCTGCCGCCGCGCCCATCCACAGCACGTCGTGGTTTCCCCACTGAATGTCCACTGAGTGGTAGGTCATCAGCTTGTCCATGATAATGTGCGGTCCCGGCCCCCTGTCGAAAATATCCCCCACGATGTGCAGGTGATCGACGGTCAGCCTCTGAATCAGCTCGCACATGGCCGCGATAAACTGCTTGGCCCGTCCCACCCGGATAATGGTTTCCACAATGGCCCCATAGTAGGATTCCTTGTCCGCCAGCTCCTCCCGCTCGGTGATCAGCTCCTCCATGACATAGGCAAATTCCTTTGGAAGAGCCTTTCTCACCTTGGAGCGGGTATACTTGCTGGAAGCTCTCCGGCACACCTCGATCAGACGGTACAGGGTAATCTTATACCAGTCCTCCGGATTCTCCTCCTTTTTAAGGATCCGCTCCATCTTCTCCCATGGATAATAGATCAGCGTGGCCAGGGTCTGTTTGTCCTGCCGGCTCAGGGTGTGGCCGAACACGTCGTCAATCTTCCTTCTGACAGAGCCGGAACCGTTTTTGAGCACATGGGAAAAGGCCTCGTATTCCCCGTGGACGTCCGTCAAAAAGTGCTCCGTTCCCTTCGGAAGATTTAAAATTGCCTCCAGATTAATCACCTCGGTAGACGCCGCCGCGATGGTAGGATACAGCTCCGCCAGCCGTTCCAGATACCTCTCCTCCAGTTTTTTCATAAACTTCCTCCCAATACACTTACCGGCCGGACAGAGTCTGGCCGTTTTAGACAGATCATAATTTTAAATAACGCTTTTATTTATACTCTTCCGCAAACTTCCTGATGTTGGACGCGTTGACAAACTTCTTAATCTCCCCGTCTTTTCCCACCAGCACAAGGGTCGGCGCCTGCATAATACCGAACCGGCTGGACATATCCGGATTCTCTTCCGCATCCACTACCGTATAATCTGTTCCCTTCAGACATTCCTTGGCAATCCGGCAGTTGGGGCAGGTCTTAGTGGTGAACAGATAAACCCCTGCCTTGGCCCCCATCCCCTTTCTGGGCGCCTCTCTGTTCTCCTTCACTGTCTTTTTCTCTGTCTCCAGCCCCTCAGAAAGCTCCCTGCCATCCTTTAATCTGGAATTCTCCATGCAGTAGGTCTTTCTGTCCTTGTACTCCTGGGACTTTCCCTCGTTCCAGTTCTGCACTGGGCGGTAGTAGCCGGTAATGCGGCTGTAAACCTCTGCCTTCTTTCCGCAGATCGGGCAGGTAAAATGCTCTCCCGCCAGGTAGCCGTGCTCCCTGCAGATGGAGTACGTAGGCGATAAGGTGTAATAGGGCAGCTTGTAATTTTCCGCAATGGTTCTCACCAGCCGGGCCGCAGCCTGCCAGTCAGGCAGCTTCTCGCCCAGGAAGGCGTGGAATACGGTTCCAGACGTGTAGAGCGTCTGCAGCTCGTCCTGAATATCGAGAGCGTCGAAAATATCCTCCGTGTACCCCACCGGAAGATGGGAGCTGTTGGTGTAGTAAGGCGTCTCCCCCGGCTCTCCCGCCGTAATAATGTCAGGATAACGCTTTCTGTCGTGCTTGGCCAGGCGGTAGGAGGTGGACTCTGCCGGGGTGGCCTCCAGGTTGTAGAGGTCTCCGTACAGTTCCTGGTAATCGGACAGCCGCTCTCTCATGTGGTTTAATACCTTCTTCGTAAATTCCTGCGTCTCCCTGTGAGTCATATCCATCCTGAGCCAGCGGGCGTTTAAGCCGGCCTCGTTCATGCCTACCAGACCGATGGTGGAAAAATGGTTCTCAAAGGTTCCCAGATACCGCTTGGTGTAGGGGTAGAGACCGTTGTCCAGAAGCTTTGTAATCACAGTTCTCTTAATCTTTAAGGAGCGGGCCGACACATCCATCATGTGATCCAGGCGCGCAAAGAAATCCTTCTCATCGGAGGCCAGGTACGCGATTCTCGGCATATTGATGGTCACTACACCTACGGATCCCGTGCTCTCCCCGGATCCGAAGAATCCGCCTGTCTTTCTGCGCAGTTCCCGCAGATCCAGCCTCAGACGGCAGCACATGCTGCGGACGTCGCTGGGCTGCATATCACTGTTTATGTAATTGGAGAAATAGGGCGTGCCGTATTTGGAGGTCATCTCAAACAGCAGCCGGTTATTCTCCGTATCGGACCAGTCAAAATCCTTTGTAATAGAATAGGTAGGAATCGGGTACTGGAAGCCTCTTCCGTTGGCGTCTCCCTCGATCATAGTCTCAATAAAGGCCCTGTTGATGAGATCCATCTCCTCTTTGCAGTCCTTGTACTTGAAATCCATCTCCTTTCCGCCTACAATGGCGTTCATCTCAGCCATGTCATCCGGAACCGTCCAGTCCAGGGTAATGTTGGAGAAGGGAGCCTGGGTTCCCCAGCGGCTCGGCGTGTTGACGCCGTAGATAAAGGATTCAATGCACTTTTTCACCGCGTCGTAGGACAGGTGATCTGCCTTGACAAAGGGGGCCAGATAGGTGTCAAAGGAGGAAAACGCCTGCGCTCCCGCCCACTCGTTCTGCATGATGCCCAGGAAATTTACCATCTGGTTGCAGAGTACGGAAAGGTGTCTGGCCGGGGAGGAGGTAATCTTTCCCGTAATGCCTCCCAGCCCCTCTAACAGCAGCTGCTTTAAGGACCACCCCGCGCAGTATCCCGTCAGCATGGACAGGTCGTGAAGGTGGATGTCCGCATTCCGGTGGGCCTCCGCAATCTCGGAATCATAGATCTCAGACAGCCAGTAATTGGCCGTCACCGCGCCGGAATTGCTGAGAATCAGGCCGCCTACAGAGTAGGTGACGGTAGAATTCTCCTTTACTCTCCAGTCCTCCACCTTCACGTAGCTGTTTACTACGTCCTTATAATCTAACAGCGTATTCTTCTTTTCCTCTGCGCTGTTCTTCTCTTTTTTATATGAAAGGTATGCTCCGGCCGCCTCTGTATAGCCTGCCTGCTCCAGTACGCGGGCCGCGCTGGCCTTGATCTCCTCCGTTCTCAGCTCTCCCTCGCAGATCTTCGGCTGGAAATCTGCCGTCGTCCGGAGCGATAAAAGCTCTGCTATCTCCTGGCTGCACACGTTTCCTGCTGCCTGCAGAGCCTTTTCTATGGAAGCTGTCAGCTTTGTCAGCTGAAAACCGACTGTCTCTTTATCACGCTTAATCACACTAATCATACTGCCTTCTCCTTTCCAGAACCCCGCTGGGCGGGTACAGACTCCATTATAGCAAAGGGCGCAAAAAAGCACAATATCTATACTTGTGTTTTTAATAAAAACCAGATATTGTGCTTTGTCGTTGTTTTTTTCACAATTTTCCACTACATCAGGCTTCCGTAGATCTCTGCCGGAACGTAGGCCTCCACCTGGATTCCTGCCTCTGTATACTCCTCCTTCAGAAGCTCTCCGTACTTTCTGATGGACTGGATCTTCCCGGCCTCCCCATAAGAAAATACCTTGTTCAGATACACTCTGCGGCTTCTTAAGATTCCTTCCAGCGTCTCTAACAGATCCGGGATTCCCTCCCCTGTCTTAGCGGAAATTTTCACCTGAAAGTCAGAGCTGAAATCCCTTAAAATCACATCCCCTGTCAGCTTATCCATCTTGTTGAATACAGTGACAATGGTTTTATCCCTGATTTCCAGCTGGCGCAGCGTCTCGTACACGATATGGATCTGCGTGTCCAGCTGTGGATTGGACACGTCCGCCACGTGGAGGATGATGTCGCTGTAGCGTGCCTCCTCCAGAGTGCTCTTAAAGGCCTCGATCAGGTTGTGAGGCAGCTTTCTGATAAAGCCTACCGTATCTGTCAGAAGAATATTCTGGCCGCTGGGAAGCTTAAGCATCCTGGTGGTGGGATCCAGAGTGGCGAACAGCTTGTCCTCCGCCAGAATCCCTGCGTCGGTCAGATAATTGAGCAACGTGGACTTGCCTGCGTTGGTGTAGCCCACAATGGCCGCCGACACGGTGCAGTCTCTGTCTCTCTGCTGTCTGGCCACCTCCCTGTGGCGTTTTACGTCCTCCAGTTCTGCCTTCAGCTGCCCGATTCTCTCGTGGATCAGACGCCTGTCAGACTCCAGCTTCTTCTCTCCTGGTCCTCTCGTTCCGATTCCTCCTCCCAGACGTGAAAGAGAATTCCTGAGGCCGACCAGCCTGGCGGCCCGGTAGCGCAGCTGGGCCAGCTCCACCTGGATTTTTCCCTCTCTGGTCACTGCATGGGAGGCAAAAATATCGAGAATCACCATGGTCCTGTCCATGACCTTCGTCTGAAGAGCGTCCTCCAGATTTCGAAGCTGGGCGGGACTCAGCTCGTCATCACAGACAACGCCTGTAGCCTGCAGAGCCAGAACCCTCTCTCTGACCTCCTCTATTTTTCCCTTTCCCAGGTAGGTTCCCGGATGCACCCGTTCACGATTCTGGATAATCCGGTCTGCCGCCACGGCTCCCGCTGTCTTCACAAGCTCTGCCAGCTCGTCCACCGACTCCTCCGTATCGTCCCCGTCGCCTGTACTGACGGCCACAAGAATCACCCGTTCCTCTTCCTCGCGCATATCGTAAAGCTCCGCCATGTTCACACTCCTTTTCCTGATTTCTTTTTACCGGCTCTCCAGAAAGACGATTTCCCTCTCTATCTCAGGCGTAGAGCCGTAAGCCGATACATAAGCGTTTAAAAGCTCCAGGGCCTTCTCGAAATTGCCTTTGTATTCGTAGGCAGCCGCCTCGTTGTACTTTAAATCCGGCATTTTCACTTCGTCCTGCAGAGTCATCCCCTTCTCAAAATAAGAAAGAGCCTCGTCGTACTGTTCTGCCGCCATCATGCACAGGCCCATCCGGTTGCACAGATCCGCCGTCAGACCGGAGCTGGCCGCTCCCTCGTAAAAGCTCATGGCTTCCTCATACTGTCCCTGATCCTCGTAGGCCTTTCCGATGGCCGACAGGGCCAGAGAGCGGCCTGCCTCCTCCTCCGGGGAAAGGGCGGCCTCATGAATGGACTTCTGATCCGGATCCAAGGCAGCCTGGCCGGACGCGGTTTCCTGCTGCGTTCCATCTGCACCCTTTTGGTCTTCCTGTTTCTGATTCTCTTTCTTCCCGTCTGCCGGTTTCTCAGCTTTCTGATCCTGTTTCTTCTCTCCAGACGCCCCTTTCTGGGCTTTTTCGTAAGCCTCCACCGCCTCGTCCAGCTCTCCGGCCAGGGCGTGGGACGCAGCTCCATAATACAAATATTCCCGTTTTTCCCCGTCTACATCCGCCAGAATATCATAGGTATGGGCTGCCGCCCGGTAGTCCTCCGTCAGATACTCTGCCTCGGCCCTGTATTTCAGTACGTCCAGCTCAAACGGGCCTACAATTCCATCCGCCTCGTCCAGAGCTTTATCAAAGGAGGCGATGGCGTCCTCATAGTTTTCCTGATTCATCTGTTCAATGCCGGTCATTCTGGCTTCCCGGGCTTTTTTCGAGTCCCCGCAGCCAGTCAGCAAAAGGGCCGCCGCTGATGCGGCCAGCACCCGGCAAAGCAGTCTGTGTCGTTTCATCCAGGCCTCCTTTCTGCCTTTACAGACTCTGGCGCTCTTTCAGAGCATGGTTCGGCGTTTATGCCGCTTTCTCTACTTTGTCCCTGTGCTTCCATGGCCGCCTCTGTCCTGATTTCCAAGGCAGTCTGTCTCCTCGAAGGAGAAGGACGGCTGGTGCTCCATAATGCGGAACTGGCAGATTCTGTCGTTTACATGGATCACCGTATCTCTTAACGCGTAAGCAGGAAAGAACCATTGATCATTATCTCCGCAGTACGTCTCGTCAATCACTCCCATGTGGTTTGTCTGAATCACGCCGAAGTTTTTAAAGGTACTGCTTCTGGGAACCACATGGGCCTCATAGCCTTTCGGAAGCTCCATGGCCACGCCCAGTGGGATCAGGGCAAACTCTCCCGCCTTCAGCTCCACATCCCTGGCAGCCCGCAGATCCATCCAGTCTGATTTTCCATCTATATAGCAGAGCCTGTCTATTTTATCTGTAAAATATTTAATTCTGATCTTCATTCTGTCCTGATTCCTCTCTTTCATCTTCCTGTACTCATAAATGTCTCTGCTATTTTATCATTTCGCAGGAAGAATGTCACGAGATTTCACTTTTTTATGTGCGAAAAGGGCGGCCGCGCCGTCTGAAACGGCCGGCCGCCCAAAGGCTGCATTCTGTCTATTCGTTTTATAATGCGGACGCTATCTGCAGTGAAGCGTTACGTTTCCGCTCTCCAGGGATTTCTTTACGTCGATGACTCTCTGGTTGGTGCTGCCCCGCCAGAAGGCGTCCTCGTCCTTCAGTTCCTCCACAAACCGTCCGTCTACCAGCACGTCGGCAAAACCAATGTAGGGAAGATCCTTCACCTGATCCCAGTCGTACCCTGTGTAAAGCCAGATCGTCTTATCGGGAAACCGTTCCTTCATCTCCTTCATCAGAGCCCCTGTCTCCTCCCGGTTGGCCGGATGGAGGGGATCTCCGCCGCTTAAGGTCACGCCGGAAATATAGGGCTTTTCAAGCTCTGCAAACAGCTCTGCCCTGGCTTCCCCATCAAAGGGAAGGCCTCCTTCTATATCCCAGGTAACGGGATTCTGACAGCCCTTGCAGCCGTGGCAGCAGCCTGCCACCCATAATACTGTCCGGAGTCCGTCACCGTTTAACATATCATCCTTCGTTATATTGTGATAACGCATCGTTCCGTCCTCTCTCCCTTTCCTCAGCCTGCGCGGCCGGATTTTACATGGATTTGCGCTCGGCGATCTCCGCCATCTTCGCGTCGTTTAACCGGGTGTCTCCCTTTACGCGGGAGTAGCTTAAATACCCGTTCATTCTGTCAATCTTCGTCAGGTTCCTGCTGCCGCACTTGGGGCATACGTCCATGTTCAGCTCCTCGTGGCCGCAGTCGTCGCAGTAGGACAGAGACAGGTTCACGCCCTCGTAAAAGCCCATCTTCATGGCCCGGCGCACCAGCGTGCGGATGGCGTCTGTATTGTAGGCAATCGGATACTTCACATACTGGATCTTGCCGCCGTTTGACAGCTCCCAGAAGCGGTACTCCAGATCCTGCTTCTGGATCGGCGTGATGTCCTCCGTCACGTGGCAGTGGAATCCGTTGCTCACATATTCCCTGTCTGAGACGTTCTCAATAATGCCGTATTTCTTTCTGAACTGCTTCACCTGAAGACCGCACAGGTTCTCCGCCGGAGTCGCGTAAATGGCGTAGAGATTTCCGTCCTCCTTCTTGAACTGGTTCACCTTCTCGTTGATGTGCTCCAGCACCTCCAGAGCGAACTGGCCATCCTCCACCAGGGACTTGCCGTTGTAGAGCTCCTGCAGCTCGTTGAAGGCAGTGATTCCAAAGGATGCGGTCGCTGTCTTGAGAAGCGGCTTAATCTTGTCATGCAGGCCCAGGTGGCCGCCGTAGAAGCCGCCCTCGCAGTAGGCTAACGGATTGGTAGAAGCTCTCATCTCGCCCAGATAAGCGTAGGTGCGGATGTGGATTTTTCTGATCAGCTCCAGATAGTAGTCCAGAACCTCATAGAAATCGCGGCTCTCCTGTCTGGCCTTGGCTAAAATCATAGGCAGGTGAAGGCTCACAACGCCTACGTTAAACCGTCCCACAAAGCGCGGTACGTCCGTCTCGTCCGCCGGCTCCATGCCGCCCTTCTCATACCATGGGGAGAGGAAGGCCCTGCAGCCCATAGGAGAGATAATCCTGCCATATTTCTTGTACATGCTGGCAATGTAGCCCTCGCCGGTCAGAGACAGCCAGTCTGGGTACATAGTCTTGGAGGAGCAGCGGATTCCCGCCTCAAATACGTCCTCCAGCTCCTTTCCAGGGCCGTGTAAATTCTCGTCATACAGGAACACCAGCTTCGGGAACAGCACTGGCTTCTTATGGCCGTCCTTTCCCTGTCCCTTTCTGCGCACGTCCAGCATGGTGATGGTAGCCATCTTGGCGAAGCGGCTTTTTCCTGTTCCGGCCGTCATGGTGATAAACGGATAATCTCCCCGGCTGGAGGAAACGGAGTTAAACTTGTACTCCCAGCCCTGGAAGCCCTGCTCCATATCTCTCTGGATATCCGCCCAGGCTACCTCCTCCGCCTTCTCCCGGCTGAGGCCCAGTCCCTCGTACTTTTCAATGTATTTCGCATAGGATTTCTCCGCGTAGGGAGCCAGAATCTCCTCCACGCTGGGAACCGTAAAGCCGCCGTACTGCTGGCTGGCCGCACTCAGCACAATGTCTCCGATTACGTCGAAGGCTACGTCCAGAGTCTTCGGCTCGTTGTACCAGAGATTGCCCATCTCAAAGCCGCCGGTCAGAACCGTCTTCACGTCGAAGAGGCAGCAGTTCATGGTGTCCCGGCGGGCGGACATGTCATGAATATACAGATATCCGTCGCGGCAGGCCTGCAGCTCTTCCACTGTCATGAAGAACTTCTTGTAAAGTTCCTTGTTTAACTCGTTGAAAATCAGGCTTCGCTTGGTGGAAACCAGAGCGCTGTCCGTGTTGGAGTTTTCCTTGTCTCCAATGTACATAATAGACTGGCTCTTTTTATAAACCTCGTCTAACATCTGGACGAAATCCTGCTTGTAGTTGCGGTAATCCCGGTAGCTCTTGGCAACCAGCGGATTCACCCTCTCTAACGCTCCCTCCACCAGGTTGTGCATCCTGGCAATGGGGATCTCCGCCACGCCCAGCTCCTGGGCCTTCTCCTCCACAAACTGGCAGATAAAATTCAGCTCTGCCTGTGAAAACTGAATCATGGCTCTCTCTGCCGACTTGTTTACCGCCACAACCACCTTCTGCACGTTAAAATCTTCCCGGGTTCCGTCTTTTTTGATTACTTTTATCTCAGCACACTTCATCCTCTGATCTCCTCCCTGACTTTTTGAACGGCGGAACAGTCCGAACCCTCTCCCGCCTCTGTCTGACGCTTCCTGCCGCAGACACAAGATATTGTATACAAAAGACTATATTTAGTCTTATTTTTAACACTCGGCACAAGATACTGTGTCATGCCTGAACCATATCGTATCATCTGCCCCCATGGAAGTCAATAGCCATTTTCCATCAAAAAGTTCTTGACAAGCCGCAAAGCCCCAGCCTATGCGGACCGCGGCCCACGGAAATTTTTTACGGCTCCTTTGCCTGTCCGCCGGTCTGTCCTTCCGCCTTCTCTCCGGGCTTCTCCTTTGCTGTCTCCCCAGCCTTTTCCTCCGGGCTTTTCTCCGTCCCGCTTTCAGCTGACGCGGCGGCCTCCAAAACAGCCTGCAGCTCCTCGTCGTTCATCTGAAGCTCTTCCTCCACCTCCAGCTTAAACTCGTCCAGCTGCTCCGGATCAATGACAGGAAGCTCCTCCATGCTGCCCACTCCGAAACGGCGCAGAAACTCCTCTGTCGTGGCGAACAGGGCCGGCCGCCCCGGCGCGTCCAGCCGTCCCACTTCATACACCAGATTATACTCGATGAGCCGGTTGACCGCGTGATCTGATTTTACGCCTCGTATCTGCTCGATCTCTATCTTAGTAATCGGCTGTTTGTATGCAATAATCGAAAGTGTCTCCAGCACCACGTCGGAAAGCGCCTGCTTTTTCGGCGCCTTGGCCACCCGGATTAAATTTTCATAGTATTCTGCCTTCGTACACATCTGGAAGCTTCCGGAAAGCTCGATAATGGAGAGGCCTCTGCCCTCTTCCCTGTATTTTTCCCGCAGCCGTTCCACCGCCGCCTGGGCTTCCTCCTCGCCTGTCTCAAGAGCCGCCGAAAGCTCCCGAAGCTCCACGGCTCTCCCCATCGTAAAGAGCACTGCCTCCGCAGCCGCCTCCTGCCTTAAAAGCCTGTCCTTTTCTCTCATTCCTGATTCTCCCGCTATTTTCTGTTCCGCCCGAAAGATTCTTTGTCAGCCTGCGTCTTCCGGCTTATTCTGCCGTGCCAGGCACGTCAAAATCGATTTCCTCATACGTTCCCTCCGGCTCCAGGGATTCTATGTACATATCGCTGTCTACGGTCTCCTGGGTCAGATAAATCTTTCCGACCTTCATCAGCTCCAGCACCGCTAAAAAGGTAACGACCGTCTCCATTTTCCCGGCCGTTCCCCCTAACATCTCACGAAAGCTGAACTTCCTGTTTCTTCTGGCAAAGCCAAGGACAAAGGCCAGCCTCTTTTTCAGGCTGACCGGCTCCCTGGCAATGGTTCCAAAACCGCTGCGGACAGGATCCTTTTTATTCTCCCCACGCCTGATCACAGACTCAAAGATCTCCTGGAGCTTCGCCAGCGTCAGCCCCTTTAAAAGCTCGTCCAGATCCACAGGCGCCTCGTACTCCGCCACCTCCCTGGGAATCGTAGGCGCTTTAAAAAGGAGGCGCTCCGCGTCCTCCTCCATATCTTCCAGCTCTCTGGCCATAAATTTATACATCTTGTATTCCAGAAGGCGGCGGACCAGCTCTGCTCTCGGATCCTCCTCCTCTTCTTCCTCCTTCTCCTCCCTGGGAAGGAGCATTCTGGCCTTAATATCAAGCAGCGTGGCCGCCATCACCAGAAATTCACTGACCAGATCCAGATCCTGGATATCCATGTGATTCACATAGTCCAGATACTGCTCTGTGATTGTGACAATCGGAATATCATAGATGCTTACCTTATTCTTCTCTATCAGATGCAGAAGCAGATCAAGAGGCCCCTCGAAATGCTCCAGCTTATAGGAAATTCCCATACGCACCATCCTTCTCTTACTCCGGCCTGCGCGTCCTTCTGCGCAGCCCATGGAATCCAAGTATAGCAGATTTGGACAGTAAAGTAAACCGGCAGGAACTTAACGAAAAATTTCTTTTCTTCCGTTCTTTCACCTGTTTGTGGTATAATATGAGTACTTAGCGAGTACGAGCCACAGGCGAAGTATGAGGTTAGTACGAGTCATACCCAGACACTTAGCGAGGTCTTTTCGAGCTTAGTGAATGTGGTATAATAAACGCAAATCATTCTGGAGGAACAGATTATCTATGACATTTATCAGTGTTTTTGATGTGCTGGGGCCGAACATGATCGGCCCTTCCAGCTCCCATACGGCCGGAGCCGCTTCCATTGCCCTCATGGCCAGAAAGATGTTTGGCTGCCCCGTTTTGAAGGCAGACTTCACTCTGTACGGATCCTTTGCCAAAACTTACCGGGGACACGGCACAGACCGCGCCCTTTTAGGCGGCATTATGGGGTTTTCCACAGACGACAAGCGGATTCCCGACTCCTTTTCTATCGCCAGGGAACGCGGAATCGAATTTTCCTTCACTCCCAATGAAATCGAAACGGAGGTCCATCCCAACACGGTGGATATCGCCATGACCGGATCCTCCGGCCGCCGGATGACGGTCCGGGGAGAGTCTCTGGGCGGCGGAAAAATCCGAATTACCCGCATCAATCAGGCGGAGGTGGATTTTTCCGGCGAGTACAACACGCTGATCGTGATTCAGAAGGACAGGCAGGGCGTTATCGCCCACATTACGGGGTGCCTCAGCAAAGCCAACGTAAACATTGCCTTTTTGAAGCTGTTTCGTGAGGCCAAGGGAAGCACCGCCTACAGCATTGTAGAATTCGACGGCTCTCTGCCGGAGGGCATCCCAGACGAGATCCGGAAAAATCCCAATGTGAAAGACGTTATGCTGATTGAGCTGTAAGGAGGAGACTGCAGATATGGATTTTAAAAATGGAAACGAACTGCTGGAGCTGTGCGAAAGCTGCGGCCTGCCTATTTCCCAGGTGATGAAGCAGAGGGAATGCGAGCTGGGTGAAACTTCCCAGGAGGCAGTCGAGGCGCGCATGCTGCGGGCATTGGAAATTATGAAGGAATCGGCCCACTCCCCCTTAACTGCTCCGAAAAAGTCTATGGGCGGTCTCATCGGAGGGGAAGCCAGGCTGGTAAATGAGCGGAGGCTGGCCGGCAAAAGCGCGGCCGGCTCTGTACTCAGCCGGGCCATCGCCTTCTCCATGGCTGTCCTGGAGGTAAACTCCTCTATGGGGCTGATTGTGGCGGCCCCCACCGCCGGATCCTCGGGCATTGTGCCGGGGCTTCTTCTGGCTCTTCAGGAAGAATATCATTTCTCCGACAGCCAGATTCTGGACGCTCTCTTTAACGCCGGAGCCATCGGCTATCTGGCTATGAGAAACGCCACAGTGGCGGGAGCTGTGGGCGGATGCCAGGCTGAAGTGGGAGTAGCTTCCGCCATGGCGGCCTCTGCGGCTGTGGAGCTGATGGGCGGTTCGCCTGTCCAGTGTCTCGACGCAGCCTCCACCGTTCTCATGAATATGCTGGGACTTGTCTGCGATCCCATCGGCGGCCTGGTGGAATGTCCCTGCCAGGGCAGAAACGCCGCCGGCGCAGCCAACGCCCTGACCGCCGCTGAGATTGCCCTGAGCGGAGTCCGCCAGCTGATTCCCTTCGATGAAATGCTGGACGCCATGTACGCAGTGGGCAGACGGCTTCCCCAGGAGCTGAGGGAAACGGCCATGGGCGGCTGCGCCGTTACCCCGTCCGGCTGCAGCGCGTTCTGCTCCGGCTGCATGGACTGATTTCCAGCCGTCAGCCCTGCTTTTTCCTCAGACGGATGTGCACCAGCTGAGGCTTATTGCAAAACCTGATATTAATGGAATGGGTTCCCAGTCCGCGGCTGACGATCATGGTTTTTCCTTCTCTGTCAAACCGGCCGGCACACCATGGAAGGAAAAACTGGAATTGAGGCGTCATCACTCCGCCCAGAAAGGGCAGGCGGATGGTTCCGCCGTGAAAATGGCCGCAGAGCGTCAAATCCGCTCCCCAGCGGCGGCACTCTTCAAAAAACAGGGGGGAGTGGAGGAGGAGAATCTGATACCGTCCCAATTCTCCCCTTCCCACATGGCTCTCCAGCTCCCCTTCCTCCATCCGGGGGACGGTAAAGCGGTGGCGGTAGTACCTTTCCTGCATATTGCAGCCCGTAATCCTGATATCATCTCCAAATTCCGCCGATTCATCCGAAAGATACATCACACCTGCCTTCTCAAGTTCCTGGCAAAACGTCTGGCAGCTGTCTCCATACACCTCTCTTTCCCGTTTCATCCTCTCCTCATGATTTCCATTGGCATAAAAAACAGGATACTTCCCAGCTAACGTCCGCACCAGATCAAGAGACGGTTCCAGATCCAGCTTTCCCCGTTTGCACACCATCATATCGCCGCCTATCAGCACCGCGTCCGGCCTTACCTTCTCAATGGCTCTTAAAAGCTTTTCCTGATTCTTTCCAAACTGGTTATTATGTAGATCAGAGAGAAACACAAAGTTTCTCTCCTCCTCTCTCAGCTTTTCTGACGTCAGTTCAAAGGTTTCTGTCACAAAATGTTTCTTCTCATACTCGGAACGGGCGAAAAAGCCTGCCCCTAATCCTGTCAGGCCAAAAAGGGCCCATCCCAGTCCTGTCATAGCGCTTCCTCTTTTTTCATTGCTTCCTTCTGGTTTCTTTTTCACGATTTCTTCTTCACGGTTTCTTTTTCATGTTGTCTTCTTCATGATTTCTTCTTCACGGTTTCCCGCCCGCGTCCGGCCTGTATCCGGCTTATTTTTTTAATCGCTTATAGGCCCCTGCATAGGGCGCCAGCTCCATACGGATAAACCAGCCCTGTTCATGCTCGCAGACAGGACAATATTTGGGCGCAAAGGTTCCGTGGTATACATAGCCGCAGTTTAAGCACACCCATCCCGTTTCCACCTCCGAGGCGAACAGCTGGCTCTTCTCCAGCAGTCCCGCAAGCAGGTCGAACCGGTCGCCGTGCGTCTTCTCCACCTCCGCAATCATGTGGAAGATCTGGCCAATCCTGTCAAATCCCTCGTCCAGGGCAATGTTTCCAAAATTCTGGTACACATCCCTGTACTCCTCAAATTCATTGTGCCGCGCCGCCTTCAGAAGATCCAGGGTTTTATCCCAGCCGTCCACCGGATATCCAGCGTCTATCTGAATGCTCTCCCCTGTCATTTCCTTTAAAAAGCGGTAAAATACCTCTGCGTGCTCCTGTTCCTGAGCCGCCGTAAACTGAAACACTGCTTCAATAACAGGGAGTCCCTCCTTTTTCGCCGCTGCCGCCGCAAAAGTATAGCGGTTTCTGGCCTGGCTTTCCCCTGCGAAGGCTCTCATCAGATTTTTGGCTGTCTCCGTATTCTTTAAAATTGATTCCATAAAGCTTCCTCCTGGTTTTAGGTATTCAGGGAGCAATTCCCTATGGCTTTATAATTGCCATAACCAGGTGGCGGTATTCATGTTCGTGGAAACTGCGGCTCTGTTCTGCTCTGTCAGACTGCCAAAAGACAGGATTCTGCCTCTTTTGCGTGCTTTACAAAGAGCTGCCGGATTTTTTCCAGCTCTCCCAGCCCCCTGAGAATGCAGGATACCTCATATCCCGCCTCCTCAAAGGCCTGTTTCCAGGATCCTTCTTCCTCGCCTGCCATATCGTTATTGGCATGGTCGCCTGCCACAATCATTAAAGGCTGAAGAACCGCCCTTTTATAGGAACCTTTCTTCACCTGAGCTAACACCTCTTCCAGCGCCGGCTCCGCCTCCACAGTTCCTATAAAATAATTCTCCTGTCCTGCTGCCAGAAACATCTCCTGCAGCTTTCTGTATACCTGGTTGGCCTGGGCCTCTGTGCCGTGTCCCATAAAGCAGAAGGCAGTCTCCCCGTCATCGTACTCCTCTGTCTCCTCAATGAGCGCCTGCACCACTGCCTGGAAATCCCCCTCTGAAGAGAGAAGCGGCTTCCCCACTGCAGCAGCCTCAAAAAAGCGGGAATACTCCGCCACTTTATCTGCAAGGGCCGTATACTCAAAACCGTCCATTATATGGGTGGGCTGAACAATCAGACGCTTCACCCCATTGTCAGCCGCCCTCCTCAGGGCCTCCTCCAGACTGTCGATCACAATCTGATCCCTGGTTTTTACCCGGTTAATAATCATCCGGCTGGTGAAGCCTCTTCTGACTGAATACTCTGGAAAGGCTTGTTCCAGATCCTCCTCAATCGCTCCGATTGTACGGCAGCGGGTATCCTGATAGCTGGTTCCGAAGCTGGCTGCCAGAAGCTCCCACGCTCCGATTCCATCCTGATTTCTCGTATTTTCCAAAGAAGCGTCCTCCGTTTCATTCTGTTTCTTATTATGTGTACAGCTAATAGTAGCATCGAATCAGAGGATTGACAATCTTTTCTTTTATTCAGAAGCCAGGGCGATCCCTGACATGGCAAACAGCAGGCGTCCCAGAGCATATTTCTGAAGCTTCATATATTCCTGTCCTGACACCGTTCCGCCAAAATTTAATACTTCCATTTCTCCTCCTGCCCCGTTAATATAAATACCGGAAGAAGTAAACTGATTTTTAAAATAAAACTTTCTTCTGTCCAGCCGCTGATTTATATTTTCAGCAGGCACATCGGGACGCTCAATTAAAAGCACTACCTTTTTTTCGGCAAACCGGCTGCACAGTTCCTGCAGCAGCCGGCTTCCTGTCCCTTTGCTTCTTATCTTATCTGACACAGCCAGATAGTCCACCATAACCATGTCCTCATAGGGAACAGCGGCCAGAAATCCCAGAAGCAGTTCGCCTTCCACGGCAGCCAGCATCTGAACCTTTCCTGTTTTCACTGAGTGCTTCAGCATAAAAAAGGGCTTTCTCTCACATTTCGGAAATGCCTCACAATAAATATCCTTCACCCGTTTCCAGTCTGTCTTCTGAAACTGCTTTCCACTGATAAATTTCATATTTTTTTCTCCTTTTATTGTACCATTCTTATTTCTGCCCTATAATAATATGTACAGTAACTGTACAGTCAAGGAGAATCTGAACATGAAATCTTTTAACATGGATCAAGGAGCCGGCAAACCGGATATGCCAAAATCTCTCTACTCCTCCGGCGAATTCGCACGCCTGAACGGAGTCAACAAGAGAACCCTTCACTATTACCATGAAATCGGGTTGTTCCATCCTGCTGTCATCGGAGAAAACGGATATCACTACTATACCTGTTTCCAGTCCGTTGAACTGGAACTGATTCGTATGCTTGGAAAGCTGGGAGTGCCACTTGAAACTATTAAATCCTATCGTGAGCATCCTTCTCATACTTCCTTTTCGCAAATTGCCATGCATCAGAAGCAGCTCATCGATCACTCCATGGAACAGCTCATGGCCGCCAGAGCTTTTCTCCAGAAAAAATCCGACAAACTGGAGCTGGGAATGAAAGCCCGCCACGGTTCTGTGGAACTGGTCTCACTCCCTGCCCAGCCTATCCTGCTGTCAAGCCCTATCTCTGGCCGGTATGACGAAAAGGACTTCTCCACAGCAGCAGAATTTTCTCTCCGCCTTCGCAGCATCTTTGGCCTGTTTGACAGCTTTGGAAGCCGTATGTGCCTGGAATCAGGAAAGGGAGAACACTGCTTCTTCGCCTATGGCAGTGAAAACAGCTCAGAACAAGATGAAATCCGCCCGGCAGGAACCTATATCCGGGCTTTCTGTATTGGAACCTGGGATAAGCTGGAGGAGGTCTATGAAACCATTCATGACTTCGCCAAATCAAGACAGTTAAAGCTCTCTCCGTATTCCTATGAAGAGGGATTAAATGAAATGGCTCTTGAAAAAGCAGAAGACTACATTACCATGATTACGATTGGATGTGAAGGATAAAAGGATATCTGAAAACGACTTCCGAAATCGCCAAAAAGCCCCCTATGCCAAAGCATAGGGGGCTTTCCTCATTTCAAGTCTCATCTGCCTTGCAGAGGACTGGACCTTATTTCATCTTATTTGTTGTTCAGAGCTGCCTGTGCTGCTGCCAGTCTTGCGATCGGCACACGGAATGGTGAGCAGGACACATAGTCCAGACCAATCTTGTGGCAGAACTCTACGGAAGACGGATCTCCGCCGTGCTCGCCGCAGATACCTACGTGGAGCTCCGGACGAACCGGCTTACCTAACTTAATAGCCATCTCCATGAGCTTGCCTACGCCGTCCTGATCCAGCTTAGCGAATGGATCGTTCTCGAAGATCTTAGCGTCGTAGTAAGCGTTTAAGAACTTGCCAGCGTCGTCACGGGAGAAGCCGTATGTCATCTGTGTCAGGTCGTTTGTACCGAAGCAGAAGAACTCAGCCTCTTTTGCGATCTCGTCAGCTGTTACGCATGCTCTCGGGATCTCGATCATAGTACCAACCTCGTACTTCAGATCAACGCCTGCTGCTGCGATCTCAGCGTCTGCAGTCTCAACTACTGCCTTCTTAACGTACTTTAACTCTTTTACGTCGCCTACAAGCGGAATCATGATCTCCGGCTTAACGGTCCAGTCAGCGTGTGCCTTCTGTACGTTGATCGCTGCGCGGATAACAGCCTTTGTCTGCATCTTTGCAATCTCCGGATATGTCACTGCCAGACGGCATCCGCGGTGGCCCATCATTGGGTTGAACTCATGTAAGGAGTCGATGATTGTCTTAATCTGCTCAACTGTCTTGCCCTGAGCGTCAGCCAGCTTCTTGATGTCCTCTTCCTCTGTAGGAACGAACTCATGTAACGGCGGATCCAGGAAACGGATTGTAACTGGGTTGCCCTCAAGAGCCTCGTATAACTTCTCGAAGTCTCCCTGCTGTACTGGAAGGATCTTCTCGAGAGCTGCCTCTCTCTCCTCTACTGTATCAGAGCAGATCATCTCGCGGAATGCGTCGATTCTGTCGCCCTCGAAGAACATATGCTCTGTACGGCACAGACCGATGCCCTCAGCGCCTAACTCGCGGGCCTTCTTAGCGTCAGCTGGTGTATCAGCGTTTGTACGTACCTTTAATCTTCTGTACTTGTCAGCCCAAGCCATGATTCTTCCGAACTCGCCAACGATGGAAGCGTCTACAGTCGGGATAACGCCGTCGTAGATCTTACCTGTGGAACCGTCGATGGATAACCAGTCTCCCTCATGGTACTCCTTGCCAGCCAGAACGAACTTCTTGTTAGCCTCGTCCATAGCGATCTCGGAGCAGCCGGATACGCAGCATGTTCCCATACCACGTGCAACTACTGCTGCGTGGGATGTCATACCGCCGCGGACTGTTAAGATACCCTGAGCAGCCTTCATACCCTCGATATCCTCTGGGGATGTCTCAAGACGAACCAGAACTACCTTCTCGCCCTTTAATGCCCACTCCTTAGCGTCCTCTGCTGTGAAGACGATCTTACCGCATGCAGCGCCTGGAGATGCAGCTAATGCCTGAGCAACCGGAGCAGCCTCCTTTAATGCCTTAGCGTCGAACTGTGGGTGAAGCAGTGTATCCAGGTTTCTCGGGTCGATCATAGTAACAGCCTTCTCCTCTGTGATCATGCCCTCGTCTACTAAATCGCAGGCAATCTTTAAGGCAGCCTTAGCTGTTCTCTTACCGTTACGTGTCTGGAGCATATAGAGCTTCTTATCCTCGATAGTAAACTCCATATCCTGCATATCTCTGTAGTGATTCTCAAGCGTATGGCAGATGCCTACGAACTGCTCGTAAACCTCCGGCATAACCTCCTTTAACTGGTCGATCTTCTGAGGTGTACGAACGCCTGCAACTACGTCCTCGCCCTGAGCGTTCATTAAGAACTCGCCCATCAGGTGCTTCTCGCCTGTAGCTGGGTCACGTGTGAAGGCAACGCCTGTACCGGAAGTCTCGCCCATGTTTCCGAATGCCATCATCTGTACGTTTACAGCAGTACCCCAGGAGTATGGGATATCGTTGTCACGACGGTATACGTTGGCACGTGGGTTGTCCCAGGAACGGAATACGGCCTTGATAGCCTCCATTAACTGAGTCTTCGGATCAGTTGGGAAGTCCTCGCCGATCTTCTCTTTGTACTCAGCCTTGAACTGGTCAGCCAGCTCCTTTAAGTCCTCAGCAGTAAGCTCTACGTCCTGTGTAACGCCCTTCTCAGTTTTCATCTTATCGATTAATTCCTCGAAGTACTTCTTACCTACTTCCATAACTACGTCGGAGAACATCTGGATGAATCTTCTGTAGCAGTCCCAAGCCCAACGCGGATTGCCGGACTTCTTAGCAAGAACCTCTACTACTTCCTCGTTTAAACCGAGGTTTAAGATTGTATCCATCATACCTGGCATGGAAGCTCTGGCACCGGAACGAACGGAAACGAGAAGCGGGTTCTCCTTGTCGCCGAACTTCTTTCCTGTGATCTCCTCCATCTTGGAGATGTGATCCATGATCTGAGCCATGATCTCATCGTTGATCTTTCTTCCGTCCTCGTAGTACTGTGTGCAGGCCTCTGTAGTGATTGTAAAGCCCTGCGGAACCGGAAGGCCTAACTTTGTCATCTCAGCCAGGTTAGCACCCTTACCGCCTAACAGGTTTCTCATGGTTGCATCGCCTTCGCTGAACAAATAAACCCACTTGTTTGCCATAAGTTGTTTTCCTCCTATTGTTTTGCGGGAATCCCCGCTGATTGTAAAACGGACTGTAACCGCGACGGACAGGGCCTGCGGGCATATTCCCGGCATTCCCGCCGTCTTTCGTGAATATTATAACATAATCTTGTAACTAGTAAAGGGGGTTTCTGCAAATCTTTCCAATTTATGCGGTTTTTCTTCCCCTTTTCAGCATAAGGAACGCGCACAGAAGCGTCGCGCACTCCGTAACCGTCATAGCCGCCCAGATTCCGTTTACTCCGAAGACCATGGGGAGCAGGAATACGAAAACGGCGTTCAGCACGATTCCCCGCAGCATACAGATGGTCATGGCGAAGCCGGGCTTTAACACAGACTGGAAGTAGGTGGCGAACAGAACGTTGGATCCCGCCGCCAGGAAGGACAGGAAATAAATGCGGACTGCCGTAACTCCCATGGCCATAATCTCCTCTGTCGGCTCCACAAAGGCGTATACTAACATTTCAGGGCAGAAAAGGCCGATGGCGGTAAACAGAACTCCGGCCGCCGCCGCTGTCTTTAAGGCCATCCTCCTGGTATCCTCCACCCTGGAATGCTTTCCGGCGCCGAAGTTCATCGCCATCACAGGCTGGGCCGCCTGGGAAATTCCATTAAAAATGGAGGACGCGATCAGGGCGCTGTTGGACACAATTCCATACACTACCACGCCTAAATCTCCCACATAGCTTAACAGCTGCCTGTTAAACAGAAAAACCACGATTCCGCTTGTCATTTCCACTAAAAAGCTGGAAGCCCCGTTGACTGCCGCCACTCTCATTTCCCGGAAGCCGAAGCGTCTGGCAAGTCTCAGGGTGTTGGCTGGGGAGACAAAGTGCGTCAGCAGAATGACTACCGTAATCAGGGATCCGATCACCGTAGCCGCAGCGGCTCCCGCCATGCCCAGATCCAGAGGAAAAATAAACACGTAATCTAAAATCACATTGGACACACCGCCTGTAATTACCGCGGCCATAGCTCTCTTCGGCTCGCTGTCGTTGCGGACAAAGGCCTGGAAAAACGAGGAGCAGACAAAGATCGGCGCCCCTGCAATCAGAATTTTCCCGTACTGGCGTACAAACAGGTCCATGCTCTCATTGCGCCCGAGAAATTTTGTCACAGGATCAAAAAAGAACAGAAAGCCCGCTCCGTAAATAATTCCCACAGAAAGCGCCAGAAACAGCGCCGCCGTAAAGTATCTGCGGCACATCGCCTCCTCTTTCCTTCCTCTGGAAATAGAGAACAGAACGCTTCCCCCCACTCCGAACATCATGCCCGTTCCGAAAAACAGGCTGAACACAGGCAGAAGCAGATTCAGGGCGGCGATTCCCACCGGTCCCACGCCCCGGCCGATCATCATCGTGTCGGCCAAAATATAAATAGAGGTTACAAGCGTAGCGCTGATAGACGGAAACAGATATTTCCTGTACAGTGCCTTAATTGGCCCCTCCAGCAGATTCCCAGTATTCTGTCCCATAGCTCAAGTCATCCTTTCGTTCTTTCACATCATTTTAGAATCTTTTTCATTGTATCTTTGGCCCTTTTCTGACAGTTCTAGGCCATTCCCTCTATTCTATCTCAAAACCCCTGTTCTGTCACCTGCTTCTTTCCCAATTTGCTCTTGACAACTCTTCTAAAAGAGGTACAATATGTGACAGGAAAAATAGTTCTTTTTAGAACTTTTTGAGTTTACGTATGTCTGCCGCTTTCCGCCTTGGAAAGCCGGCAGTGAAGAGAGGGGGAGCTTCGATGAACAGCCGCACGGAATTGCTGTTTGGAATCCGCAGAATTGTCAAATTTTATGAGCTGCTGCTGAAGCCTGTCTGCCTTCAGTATGGCCTGTCCCATATGGAGGCTGAAATTCTGGCGTTTCTGCACAACAATCCCGGCAGAGACACTGCCAGCGACATTGTGGAGCTGCGCATGTTTAAGAAGGGCAATGTCTCCCAGGCCGCGGACAGTCTCATTGAGCGGGGCTTTCTCACCAGAGAGCGCGATCTGGGCGACCGGAGAAAAAGCCACCTCCATCTGACGGAGGCGTCCCAGGAAATTCTCAGAGAAATTGAACGGGCCCGCCTGAGCTTTCAGGCCCAGCTGTTCTCCGGCTTTTCCGAGGATGAATACCAGCTCTTTCAGTCCCTCAATTCCAGAATTTTTGAAAACGCCCTGACGGGGCTTGAGAATAAGGGCGGGCATACTAAACACAAATCCAGGATTCAAAGTTCAAATTCAAAGGAGTGAACCGTACATGAAAGAAAATAAGGATTTTCTAGGAACAGAGCCTGTTGGAAAGCTGCTCCGCAGCCTGGCCCTCCCCACTGTGGCCGCTCAGCTTATCAACATGCTCTACAACATTGTAGACCGTATTTATATCGGCCATATTCCAGGAGACGGCCCCATGGCTCTGACCGGAGTCGGAGTCTGTATGCCGATTATTATGATTGTATCTGCCTTCGCAGCCCTTGTAAGTACCGGTGGCGCTCCCAGAGCCTCCATTTCCATGGGCCGGGGCGATCAGAAATCGGCGGAAAATATACTGGGAAACTGTTTTTGCCTGCAGCTTCTCGTATCAGCTGTGCTGACTGCTGTTCTTCTCATCTGGAACCGTGATTTCCTCATGGCCTTCGGAGCCAGTGAAAACACGATCAGCTACGCCGTCAGCTACATGAATATCTACGCTGTGGGAACGATATTTGTCCAGCTCACTTTAGGCATGAACGCTTTCATTACCGCCCAGGGCTTTGCCAAGATTGGCATGCTGTCTGTTCTCATTGGAGCAGTCCTGAACATTGTGCTGGATCCAATTTTCATTTTTGGTCTGGGAATGGGCGTCCGAGGAGCGGCTGCAGCTACCGTACTGTCTCAGGCAGTCTCCTGTATCTGGGTGCTGTCCTTCCTGATGGGAAAGAAAACGTTTCTCCGTATCCGGGCCAAATATATGCGCCTGAACCCGAAGGTATTTCTGCCCTGCATCGCCCTGGGACTGGCTACCTTCATCATGCAGTCCAGCGAAAGCGTCATCTCCGTCTGCTTTAACTCTTCCCTGTTAAACTACGGCGGCGACATCGCAGTAGGAGCCATGACCATTCTCACCAGCGTCATGCAGTTCGCCATGCTGCCCCTCCAGGGCCTGGGCCAGGGAGCCCAGCCTATTATCAGCTACAACTACGGCGCCGGCAATAAGAGCCGGGTAAAGAAAGCCTACTTCCTGCTTTTAAAGAGCAGCCTGTTTTATTCCTGCCTCCTGTGGGGAGGAATCATTCTGTTCCCCACAGGATTTGCCAGCATCTTTACCTCTGACCCGCAGCTGGTAGAATTTTCTGCCATGGCTCTGCGCATTTACATGGCGGTTATGTTCATCTTTGGCATCCAGATGGCCTGCCAGATGACGTTTACCTCCATCGGAAACGCCAAGGCGTCCATCTCCGTGGCGGTTGTGAGAAAATTTGTGCTCCTCCTGCCGCTCATCTATCTGCTGCCCCGGATTCTGCCTATGGATCAGACCAAAGCCGTCTACCTGTCGGAGCCTATCGCAGATACCTTAGCCGTAACCTTTACGGTGATTCTCTTTACGTTCCAGTTCCGCAAGGCGCTCCGGGCGCTGGATCAAAAGGCAGAGGCCGCTGGAGGAAGATAAGCAGTTTCCAATTGCCCATGTTTTAAAATGAAGATGTAAAAAACCGCTCTGGCCGGACGATCATGTCCAGCCAGAGCGGTTTTTATTTCCTGTTATTTTGTTCCAATTTTTCAGATTTCCAGATTTCTTACTTTCAATTTTTCAAGCTTCATATCGTCAGCGACAGAAAACGGAAATCCAGCTTTCCCCTGTCATTTCTGCGGCCGCCTCGTCTTCAGTCTCTCCTGAATCCTTTTCTATCTTACACCTTTTTTGTAAAATCTGCAGCCGCCCTTGTGTAAAAACCGGGAAAAATCTTCAAAAACAACACTTCAAACCCTTCTTATTTTTAGAAGCGGAATTTGTCCTCCAGGTAGCTCTTAAGCTCTGTAATCGGCACTCTCACCTGCTCCATGGTATCGCGGTCGCGGACAGTAACAGCGCCGTCTGTCTCAGAGTCAAAGTCGTAGGTTACGCAGAATGGAGTTCCGATCTCATCCTGTCTTCTGTATCTCTTTCCGATATTTCCTCTGTCGTCAAACTCGCAGTTATAGTACTTGGAAAGCTCTGCGTAAACCTTCTCTGCGCCCTCGTTTAACTTCTTGGACAGAGGAAGCACGCCTACCTTCACAGGAGCGATGGCAGGATGGAAATGAAGAACGGTTCTCACATCTCCCTCTCCAATCTCCTCCTCGTCGTATGCGGAGCAGAGGAATGCCAGAGTCACGCGGTCAGCGCCCAGTGACGGCTCGATTACGTATGGGATATATTTCTCCTTCTTCTCGTCGTCAAAGTAAGTCATATCCTGTCCGGATACGTTCTGGTGCTGAGTCAGATCGTAATCAGTTCTGTCTGCAATTCCCCAAAGCTCGCCCCAGCCGAATGGGAAGAGGAACTCCAGGTCTGTAGTGGCCTTGCTGTAGAAGCACAGCTCCTCCGGAGAATGGTCGCGGGCGCGCATCTCGTCCGGCTTGATGCCCAGATTCTGCAGCCAGTCGATGCAGTACTGCTTCCAGTATGCAAACCACTCTAAATCAGTGCCAGGCTCGCAGAAGAACTCTAACTCCATCTGCTCAAACTCTCTGGTACGGAAGGTGAAGTTTCCAGGCGTAATCTCATTACGGAAGGATTTTCCAATCTGGCCGATTCCAAATGGAATCTTCTTTCTGGATGTTCTCTGAACATTCTTGAAATTCACGAAAATACCCTGAGCTGTCTCAGGTCTTAAATATACCGTATTCTTGGCATCCTCTGTTACGCCCTGGAACGTCTTGAACATCAGGTTGAACTGGCGGATGTCAGTGAAATCATGCTTTCCGCAGCTTGGACAGCAGATATTGTGATCGTCGATATATTTCTTCATCTCCTCCTGAGACCATCCGTCTACAGAGCCTTCCATCTCAATATTGTTCTCCGCCATGTAGTCCTCGATCAGCTTATCTGCGCGGAATCTCTCCTTACAGGACTTGCAGTCCATTAATGGATCGGAGAATCCGCCTAAATGGCCGGACGCCACCCATGTCTGGGAGTTCATTAAGATAGCGCAGTCTACGCCTACGTTGTATGGGCTTTCCTGTACAAACTTCTGCCACCAGGCCTTCTTTACGTTATTTTTAAGCTCAACGCCCAGATTGCCGTAATCCCATGTATTGGCAAGGCCTCCGTAAATCTCGGAGCCTGGGTATACAAAGCCTCTGGACTTCGCTAACGCTACAATTTTTTCCATCGTCTTTTCCATAACTAAACCTCCTGCTTATCGCTTATTTTTCTTTAAACACGACAACTGACGTTTCCCCGTCCGGCAGCTTCACAGACGTACTGTCAAGAATCTGCGCGCCTGAGCTCACATAGAGAAGTTCTCCCTCTGTCTCCAGGACGCCTCCTCCCTGAACTGATACGGCTGCCGCCCGTTTCTCTTTGGCAGCGTCCAGCCCGGAAGCCTGGGAACCGTCGGCCTTTATAAACTCTCCGGAAAGCCATCCGGCTGTTCCGGCCTCTGCCGCGCTCTTTACTTCAATATTCGAAAATGTGTTGCTGTTATCCTCATTTTCATCGCTCTGCCTGAAGGAAACCAGTGCGTCGGCATCCCTGTACTCAAACACTGCCGTCATAACGCCCTGATCTGCTGTGCAGGACGCAAGGGTTACAGGGCCTTCCTCCCCGTCTCCTCCGCTTTTCTCATTAAAACGGCTGACTGCCCCCTCTAAAAACTCCTTCAGCTCTGACTCCTCAAAGTCCTCCTCTGACTCAAGCACCAGCGCGCTTCTAAGCGTCCCGTCTCCGGAGACATAGACGCAGCTCTGTTCCGGGGAAAACGCGCTTTTCCCGCCGCTGCAGCCTGTCAGCAGAGCTCCTGCAGCCGCTGCCGCAAGTATCAGCCTGGCTTTTCTCATCATCTGCCCTCCTGAATCGTTTGCAGAGTCCAGTTTCCCTGATATCTGCAATATTGTTCTAGTATACCTGTTTTGTGCATTCTTTTCAATATATGGAAGAAAAGAAATTGCCATATGCGGATCATTTTCCTTTTATGTAACCACCTTAAGAATCTCCAGCGAGCGGAATTCACGATCCACATATCTGCGCTTATTGTCTTCCACGCACCGGGAAAACTCCTCAAACACCGGCTCTGTCAAAAGGAAGGTATAGAGTTTTTCAATGGGGGTGGAAATCACGAACTGCCAGGCGTAGGCGGCTGAATCGCTGACTGACCGCTCCGGAAGCTCCCGGTATTCGCCCTCGATCGTCATCAGACGAAGCTCAAAAATGCGGCGCACCAGCTTATTGGGAATGCCGGGCTTTAAGAGGGCGCGGTAGGACTGGTAGAGCAGGCGTATGTTCTCCGATTCATCCACATTTTCCCTTCCATAATACCCGGCAAACTCAGCGAAATAGGAAGCGTAGCAGGCGCACTCCATATCCTTTGACAGCTCCTCGAAGTAATTTTCCACCTCAGCGCCGTAGAGATTGTAGGCATCCCGCCCCTCGCTCATGGTAAATACGCCGAATACAAACGGGCGGGAGGGGGCTCTGAGCTGGCTGGAGGCCCGCTTGGCCCCTCTGGCAAAGCAGGTGATCTTTCCCCGTTCCTTTGTGAGAATCACCAGACGTTTATCATAATCCCCCACCGGGGATGCGCTGAGCACCATTCCGGTGGCTGAAATCAGCTCCCGCACGGTTTTCACCCTGCCTTTCCTTTAAATATCCTTGGGATTATACCCGTAATTTTTCATGTAGAGATCACTGTCTCTCCACTCTCTGCGCACCTTCACCCACAGCTTCAGATTCACCTGGGTGTCCATCAGGTTTCCGATCTCCATTCTGGCGGAGGTGCCGATCTTTTTCAGCATGCTGCCGCCCTTTCCGATAATGATTCCTTTGTGGGAGTCGCGCTCGCAGACAATGGTGGCCTCGATGTCAATCATGCCGTTTTTCCGCTCCGTCATCCGCTCGATGGTAACGGCGATTCCATGGGGAATCTCGTCGTCCAGCATCCGGAGGGCCTTTTCCCGGATCAGCTCTGCCGCAATCTGGCGCATGGGCTGATCTGTCACCGTATCCTCGTCGTAAAACTGGGGACCGTAAGGCAGGTATTTAAAGATGCTGTCCTTCACATCCTCCACATTTATCTCCTTTAAGGCAGACACAGGGATGATCTCAGAAAAACTGCAGATATCCTTGTAAGCCGCGATAAAGGTGAGAATATCCTCTTTATTTTTAACGGTGTCGATTTTATTGATCACCAGAAGCACCGGCGTCTTGACCTTTTTCAGCTGCTCTGCAATGTGGCGCTCTCCTGCTCCGATGAAGGTGGTAGGCTCCACCAGCCAGAGAATCACGTCCACCTCCTGTAAGGTGTGCTCCGCCACGCTGACCATGTATTCTCCCAGCTTGTTCTTCGCCTTGTGAATACCGGGAGTGTCCAGGAAAATGATCTGTCCTCTCTCGTCTGTATAAACCGTCTGAATCCTGTTTCTTGTGGTCTGCGGCTTGTCTGAGGTGATGGCGATTTTCTGGCCGATCAGATGGTTCATCAGGGTAGATTTTCCCACATTTGGCCGTCCAATCAGTGTCACAAAGCCTGATTTAAAATTCTGCTCCATATTATTTTCTCCTTTGTACGATTAATTAAATAAATTCTTCACCTCACCGAACAGTTCCTGATTTTCCCGGATTTTTTCTGCGTTTCCAATGACGCAGAAGCTTCCCGTGCTTAAAATTTCCCGAATCACAGGAGCCAGCGCCCGGATATCCTCCTTCGTCGCCTTTAAGATCTCCTCCCGCTCCTTCTTAATCATCTCGTCTGTCAGATGGGAGAAGTAGGCTGCGTCCGCTTTGCTGCCCTTATAGGGAGCTAACAGCGGCACGTCCAGATCGCTGATGGTTCCAATGACATATTTTGTCATGTCTCTCTCGTCCGCGTCGAATTCCTCCAGGTATTTCACCACGTTTTCAAATACCTGGTTCGTCTCTTTCAGGTTCGGATCCCGGTAGGACACAAAGTAGCCCTCGCCTGTCCGTCCGGCTCCGTTCATCACGCCGTAAGCGCCTCCCTTGACTCTGACGTTCAACCACAGATAATCGTAGCCTAAAATCACCTTCAGCGTCCGGAGCGCGCCTGTATAGGGAAGGCCGCTTTCCGCAAAGCTTCCGCATCTGGCCACATAGTTAACCTGGGAGGAAGTCATAAAGCCCTCGTTCTTATTTTCCTTATCACAGGTAAAAGTATACCGTTCTCCGCCTGTTTCAGGAAGAATACCTGTCAGAAGCTTCAGGCTCTGCTTCATTTCCCCGTATCCTTTTTCATCTGCCGTAAAGCTGACGGTCAGATTGTCAGTTGTAAACAGACGTTTCGCCGTCTCTTTCAGCTTTTCTATGAGGGTTTTCTTTCTCTCCTCAAAGTTTTTCGCCAGATCCTCTAAGAACTGATAGAAGGCAATTCCGCCTGTCACATCGCCGTAGGCAGAGGAAGGAGAGAAATAGGAAGTCGCCCTGGCCACAGCTGCAGAATGACCGGCTGAATTTAACCGCATCTGCGCTCTGGACTTGGTTTCATTGATAATCTCAAGAAGCCTCTTCTCATCATCCAGCACAGAGGAGGTAAGAATCTCTCCCAGAATGGAAAATCCAAAATCCAGCTTTTCATAGAGCACTCTGGCCGTACCGGCAAACATGCCTGTAAACTGATCCGGATCCTCAAGAGACGGATAGGAGACAATGCTGAAGTTCACGCCGCCGCTGTTTAAATTGATCTCATCGGCCAGTTCCCCGTAGCTGTAATGCTTTGTGCTGACAGCTCCCAGAACAGCCTTTAACAGTCCTGCGTAAACCATATCCTCCTGGGGAATTCTGTCTGTGTTAAACAGCACCTTCACATAGCCGATGCCTGAGGTAAAAATATTGTGGAACAGAACCTTGACGCCCTCTTCCTCACGCTCCTCTAAAATCAGCTTTTCCGGCTCTGGATTAATATCCTCTCTGCGAAGCAGAGGAATCTTCTCCAGATCCTCTTTTGGAGAAGGGGCGTCCTGGTATTCCTTCAATTCCTTAGTAGCCTGGGCCAGAGCGGTTCTCTGCTCCTGCGTCAGAGTCTCTCTGTAGGCGGCCAGCTTCTCCTCCAGCTTTTTATCCTCCTCGGCCGTCATGTTTTTCTTCGGGCTTACTAAAATCACGGCGGTGGAAGGATTGTCAAGCATCCAGGTCCGGATCAGATCCTCAAAGTATCCCTCCTCGATGCTCTTCTTTAAGAAAGCGAAGGCCTCCTCATACTCCAGATAAAGAAGCGGATCTCCCTCGTAAAGCCAGCTGTCCAGGCACTGAAGACCGTACATCAGTCCCTTGGGGAAGGATCCGAAGTCAGCCTCCCTGCTGCGGAATTCATAGTAATTGATGGCTGCTAAAAGGCTCTTCTTATTCAAGCCCTGATCTGCCAGCCTGCGCAGGGTTCCCTGCACCACTGCCAGAAACTCTCCCTTCTGCTCCCGGTTGGCGTCCTTAGCGATCACAGAGAAATAGGGCTGCAGAATTCCATTCTCATAGCCGCCCAGAATATCCTGTCCGATACCTGCATTCAGCAGCTCCGTCTTGAGAGGCGCTCCCGGCGCGTCAATCAGCACGTACTCCAGTACCTGGAACGCCAGATAGTGGATCGGGTTTAACGGCTCGCCCACCACGCTGCTGACAGACAGATAGGTGGAATTTTCCTCTGACTCCGACTCTGTGATGGGGTAGAAAATCTCCCTCTCCCTGGGCGCGTCAAATGCCTTCTGGCTTCGGATTCTGGAATCCGCCTCCAGCCTGTCATACCTGGACAGATATTCCCGATCCAGCCAGTCCAGCTTCTCCGCCATATCCATGTCACCGTACAGATAGATGTAGCTGTTGGACGGATGGTAATAGGTTTTGTGGAAATTCAGGAAATCCTCGTAGGACAGCTCCGGAATCACAGCCGGATCGCCGCCGGATTCACAGCTGTAGCAGGTATCTGGGTAGAGGACGTTTCTGGTATAGCGGTCCAAAACGCTCTCGGGAGAGGAAAACGCTCCCTTCATCTCATTGTAAACCACGCCGTTTAAGGTAACGGGGCTGTCCTCTGACTCCATCTCATAGTGCCATCCCTCCTGGCGGAAAATCTTTTCCTCCTTGTAGATATTCGGGTGAAGCACCGCGTCCATGTAGACGTCCATCAGGTTCTGGAAATCCTTCTCATTGCAGCTGGCCACCGGATACACCGTTTTATCCGGGTAGGTCATGGCGTTTAAAAAGGTGTTTAAGGATCCCTTCACCAGCTCCACAAAGGGATCCTTCACCGGGAATTTTTCAGAGCCGCACAGCACGCTGTGCTCTAAAATGTGGGCGACTCCCGTACTGTCTGACGGCGGCGTGCGAAAGCCGATGCAGAATACCTTATTCTCATCGTCGTTGGAGAGAAGAAAAATCCTTGCTCCTGTTTTCTTATGCTCCAAAATATATCCCTTGGAATGGAGTTCCTCCACATACCGCTCCTCCTTCAGGAGGTAGGACTCCAGATCTGCGATTTGTCTCATATAATCTCCCTCTTCTTTCTCGAATTCTGTCTTGGGGCTTTTTAATACTTATATATTTCCCATAAATTTATCTTTTAATATGGCAAAGCATTCCCGGATCCACAGGTTTGGCGCCAGGCCGATATCTGTGGGCGCGGCTATGCCGTACACATTTTTCACTCCCTGCTTTCTGGCGATGGCCTTGGCCCTGAACAGATGAAAATCGCTGGTCAGAATTCCAATGTGGATAGAATCCAGATCGTCTCCCGGCGAGTAGGCGTTCTGGGCCACGTCTCCGAAAATCTGCCGGAACACGCTGTCCTTCCAGTTTTCCTGTTTGCGGATGGCCTCCAGGCTGTACTGGATATTTTCCACTGTGTTTGTGGATCGCATCTCCAAAAGCAGCTGGTTTTCCGGCACTCCGTTAAAACGCAGATATTCATACATGGCCTGGGCTTCCGAAATCTCCTCGTCCTCCCCTTTTCCTCCGGAGAGCACCAGAAAGGTATTGGGATTTCTCTCCGCATACTCGATGGCCTGATCCAGCCGCTTCTTCAGCGTGCGGCTGGGCTCCCTTCCCTCCACCTTGGCACCCAGGACAATCACATAGTCCATACTGTTCTTTGTGGCCGTCAGAATTCCCGTTCCTATGAGAGCGGCAGCTGTCAGGAGGACAGCCAGAACCGCTCCCGCCGTCGTCACGGCCGCTACGGCCGCCCAGACAGGAATCTGTTCTCTGTGTCCCGCATAATAGCGGCGTCCCACTGCAAACAGTCCAAGAACAGCGGCGCAGAGCGGCCAGAACAGGGAAAATGAAAAGGAAAATCCCGTGAACGCCACAAGTGCTCCATAGTAGAGCAGGCACAGCCCTGCCGCCGCCTCCAGTATCCAGTTCATCGTCGTTCCTCCTTCCTGCTGAGCTAAAAGGGGGTGCAAAATCAGCATCTCTGCCCTTTCGCATCCCCCATTTCAGTCGAAGAGCCCTGCAGACTGCCTAGCACGCAGACTGCTCTGCCTCTTTCTCTTCATTCTGTTCGCTTCTTCTTAAAATATCATAGGCCTTTGGCGTTTCAGACAGTCTCACCCTAAGAATCTGCTTCGGATGGGGAGCGTTCTCCATCTGCTCTCCCTCTTCATTTCGGATCTCCTCCACTGTGACAGCCAGATTTCTGCCGTCCGGCTTCATGATCTCAATGGTCTCTCCCACTGTGAACTTGTTTTTCTGCTCCATCTGGAAGCTTCCGTCCTCAAACACAGTCTCCACTGTTCCAATATAGGTGTAATTCTTTACATAAGTGTTGCTGTCATAAATCTGGGTTGTGGCATCCGGCTTGTGGAAATAAAAGCCCGTGGTAAACTCACGGTAGGTACACTTTCCAATCTCCGCCTTGTACCACTCCATATTGGCTCTGTACTTCTCCGGGCTCTCCAGATAGTCGTCAATGGCCTTCCGGTAGGTTCTGGCCACCGTGGCCACATAGAGAGCGGTCTTCATCCGGCCCTCGATCTTGAAGCTGTCAATTCCGGCCTCAATCATCTCCGGAATGTGCTCAATCATGCACAGATCCTTGGAATTGAAAATATAGGTTCCCCTCTCATTCTCATAGACCGGCATATATTCGCCAGGCCTTGTCTCCTCCACCACAGAATACTTCCAGCGGCAGGGGTGGGTGCAGGCGCCCTGATTGGCGTCTCTTCCCACAAAATAGTTGCTGAGAAGGCAGCGTCCGGAGTAGGAAATACACATGGCTCCGTGGATAAAGCTCTCAATCTCCATATCCTCGGGAATCCTGTCCCTAATCTCTTTAATCTCCTTTAAGGACAGCTCTCTGGCTGTCACCACCCGTTTCGCTCCCTGATTGTACCAGAACAGGAAGGTCCCGTAGTTCGTATTGTTGGCCTGGGTGCTCACATGAAGCTCCATATCCGGAAGAATCTTTCTGGCAATGGCGAATACGCCCGGATCTGAGATAATCAGTGCGTCGGGACGCACCTCCTTCATCTCCTCAAAATATTCCTCCACGCCGGGCAGATCCTCATTGTGAGCTAAAATATTGGCGGTCACATAGACCTTTACCCCTCTCTCGTGGGCAAAGGCGATTCCCTCCTTCATATCTTCCTTGGTAAAGTTTTTCGCTTTCGCCCGAAGTCCGAAGGCCTCGCCTCCGATGTAGACTGCATCTGCGCCGTAAATGACAGCAGTTTTCAGCACGTCCAGACTTCCGGCTGGAATTAAAAGCTCCAGTTCTCTCATCCGTCTCTTCCTCTATTCTATGATTCTGCAGGATCTGTCTGTCGTCCTGCGGACTTCTTTACGCTGACCGTCACGCCGTCTCCAATGGGAAGCACGCTGGTTTCCAGCTCCTCCATGTGGGTCAGCGCATAGAGATACTCCCTCATCCTGCTGTGGATAGTACGGTTTCTGCGCTCCACCGCGTACCGCGACTCGATCAAATCGCCGTCCTGCAGTACGTTGTCAGAAATCAGGACTCCTCTCTCCGGCATCAGCCGAAGCAGCATGGGCAGCCAGTGGAGGTACTGTCCCTTGGCCGCATCCATGAAGATAAAATCCCAGGTTCCCGTAAGGCCCGCCAGGATCTCCTCCGCGTCCCCCTCTAACAGGGTGATTCTGTCCTCCATGCCGGCCCTCCGGAAGTTCTCCCTGGCAATCGGCAGGCGCTTCTCATACTTTTCTATGGTGGTGAGATGGCAGCCGGCAGGCATCGCCCGGCCCATCAGAAGGGCAGAATAGCCCACCGCTGTTCCCACCTCCAAAATCGCCCTGGGCTGCTTTAAAACCACCAGCGTTTTTAAGAGAGCTCCCGTCTCTTTTCTGATAATCGGGACAAAATCCCTTACCGCCTCCGCCTCAATCCTGTCTAAAAGCTCTCCATTTCCCCGATCCAGAGAATGGAGATAGGAAGTCAGTCTCTCGTTTACAATCATTCTTTCTCCTCTGTCTCCTCATCGGAAACTCCCGGACTGTCATCCAGTATCTGAAGCATGTCCATGGAGGTCTGAGCAGTGTTAAAGGTATAGGTTCCCGGGTGAATCTCGTACTCATAGAGAGAGGCTTCTATGGCAAACACGTACTCATTGGGAATCAGGCCCTGGGCCTTTAACAGTTTCCCTGTCTCCATGGCCGACATTCCCTTCTCCACTGTAACCTGCCTCGATACTCCCTCCCCCTGGGCCATGGGCGCAGGGGCAAAGATCTCATGGCCGAAGCTGTAGCCTCTTGCCACGCCCTCATACATGAGAATGCAGACAAGAGCTAACAGAATCAGCTTCAGGGAGATACTTATAATTCCTCCTGTCACCCGGTTAATTTCCCTCGTTCTACGGCTCATATCTCATTTCCTCGCAGTCTGTCCTTCGCTGTCTTTTATCTCCAGCGCTATACTTCCATGATAATCGGAAGAATCATCGGATTTCTCTTCATTCTCTTCCACAGGAAATCGCTTAAGCTGTCGCGGATAATGTTCTTAATCTTGCCCCAGTCGCTGACGTGGCGCTTTAAGCAGTCCTGAACCGCCGCGTCCACAATGGCCTGGGCCTCGTCCATCAGATCCTCGGACTCTCTCACATACACGAAGCCTCTGGACACAATATCCGGCCCTGCAAGCAGCTGGTTGCTGTATTTTTCAAGGGTGAGAACCACCACAATAATACCGTTCTGAGCCAGGTTCTGGCGGTCTCTGAGGACAATATTGCCCACGTCTCCGATGCCCAGTCCGTCTACCAGAATGCCGCCGGACTGAACGTGGTCTACCGTCTTATAGCCCTCGTCTCCGATCTCGATCACATCTCCGGAGGACATGACAATCACGTTCTCCTTTGGAATTCCCATAGACTCTGCCAGCTTCTTCTGGGCCATCAGGTGGCGGTACTCGCCGTGAACAGGAATGGCGTATTTCGGGCGCACCAGAGAGTAGATAAGCTTAATCTCCTCCTGACAGGCGTGGCCGGAAACGTGGGTATCCTGGTTAATCACCTCGGCTCCCTTCATGGACAGCTCGTTGATTACTCTGGAAACTGCCTTCTCGTTGCCCGGAATCGGCGTGGAGCTTAAAATCACCACGTCTCCCGGCATAATAGACACCTTTCTGTGAAGGCTGGCCGCCATCCTGGAGAGAGCCGCCATGGACTCGCCCTGGCTTCCTGTGGTAATTAATACTGTATCCTCCGGCCTGTAGTTTTTCAGGTTTTCAATGTCAATCAGAGTGCCTTCCGGAATGTCAATATAGCCCAGCTCGCTGGCTGTTCCGATGACGTTCACCATGCTGCGGCCCTCGATCACTACCTTTCTGCCGTACTTGCAGGCAGAGCTGATAATCTGCTGCACACGGTCCACGTTGGAAGCGAAGGTTGCCACGATAATCCGGTTGTTCTGATGCTCTGAGAAAATAGCGTCAAAGGTCTTTCCTACCGTCCTCTCCGACATGGTAAAGCCGGGGCGGATGGCGTTGGTGCTGTCGCACATCAGGGCCAGAACGCCCTTCTTTCCAAGCTCCGCAAACCGCTGCAGATCAGCCGGCTCGCCGAATACAGGAGTGTAGTCGATCTTGAAGTCGCCGGTGTGGACAATGATGCCCGCCGGTGTGAAAATCGCCAGGGCAGAAGCGTCCACAATACTGTGGTTCGTCTTCACAAACTCCACCCTGAAGCAGCCCAGGTTAATAGACTGGCCGTGCTTTACCACCTTTCTCTTGATGGTGCGCAGCATGTTGTGCTCCTTCAGCTTGTGCTCAATCAGCCCGATGGTCAGCTTTGTGCCGTACACCGGCGCAGGCACATCCTTCAGCACGTAGGGAAGGGCGCCGATGTGATCCTCATGTCCGTGGGTGATCACAAAGCCCTTGACCTTGTCAATGTTGTTCTTCAGATAGGTGACGTCCGGAATGACCAGGTCAATGCCCAGCATGTCGTCGCTGGGGAAGGCCAGTCCGCAGTCCACCACAATAATACTGTCCTCGTACTCAAAGGCCGTCATATTCATTCCGATCTGCTCCAGGCCTCCGAGCGGTATAATCTTTACCTTATTATTTTTTGTGTCCTTTTTCAAATAAATCGCACCTCCGATGTCTTATTCTATCTCAATTCCCATGTCGCCCATCAGCTCGTTGAAAATCCGGGAGAGGTAATCAAGCTCGCCGTCCTCCTCTACGAATTCATACACTGCCTCAGCGTCCTCTGGTTTTGATATATCCTTAAGAAGGTAGCATTCGCCGTCCCCCTCTTTAGAATCTGTTACTAAAAGGAAATTTTCCCCGTTTAACTTCGTCTCCTCGAGAACATAGAAATCAATCGGCTCTCCGTCCTCAGACTGAAGGGTAATCTTATTTTCCATTTCATCTATCTTATCAAACATATCGTTCATTTTCTGTCTCCTGTCTGTCTTTTTCAGTTATCTTCTAAACGCTTCGCGAATCCAGATATCCCTGCAGAATCAAAACGGCGGCGATCTTGTCCACCACTGCCTTTCTGTTCTCCCTGCGGACGCCGCTCTCCATAAGCACCCGCTCGGCGGCTATGGTTGTCAGACGCTCGTCCCAGAGAATCACCGGCTTTCCCGTCCGGCGTTCCAGCATGGCCTTAAATGCCTCTGTCTTCTCCGCCCTCTCTCCTGCCGTATTGTTCATGTTCTTAGGATATCCTAACACGATTTCCTCAATCTCATACTCTTTGATCAGTTCCTCGATTCTGGCACAGGTCTGGCGCAGCTTATTCTCATCCTTGCGGACAATCGTCTCTACTCCCTGGGCTGTTATCCCCAGGGGATCGCTGACTGCCACTCCTGTGGTTCTGGAACCGAAGTCAAGTCCCATTATTCTCATTTTACTGGCTCTCCATAAACCCTCCGTTTACAGGAACCGTATGTGCTCCTGCAGACTGAGGGTATTTTCCCACTATAAAACAAGCTGGCGCAATGCCAACTCCCTGTTTCTGTATATCCGATTCCGCTTTCGCATTCTCTGCCTGTGCGGCTTTCCGTATATTAGCTGAATATACCGCCAAAGCGGGGCAGAATCCCGGGAGATACTCCCTGCCGGTTCTGCTTCCCGCTTTTCCTGCCTTTATCTAAGCCGCGTCTCCACATAATTTTTCATCAGCTCTTCTAGAATTTCATCACGCTCTACCTTCATAATCAGGCTTCTGGCACTTTTGTGGCTGGTGATATAGGTGGGGTCTCCTGACATAATATACCCTACAATCTGGTTAATCGGGTTGTAGCCCTTCTCTGTCAGAGCAAAGTATACCTGCTCCAGAACCTGGCTCACCTCCAGCTTTGTATCATCCTGTACTGTTTTAAAAAACTGCGTATTCTTCATATCACCCATGGTTATCTCTCACGTCCTTTTACTACTCTCATTTATTCTAACCCAAAATATCCCATTCGGCAAGAAAAATATTTCTTAAGACAACGGGCAGGCTCTATTCCTCTGCCAAAAACAGAATTTCGTCTGTCACCATTCTCCCAAGTTTTCCCCTGACCGTCACGTTTTTAAGGCCCTCCCGGTAGGGAACCACTGCCTTCACATACTGTCTCGTATGGCCGATCATATAGTCGCGGCCTTCTGCAGACACCCGCTCCTCCAAAAGCACCTCTTCCTCTTTTCCCAGGAAGGAACGGCGGTAAGCATCAGACAGCTCCGCCTCCAGATCCAGGAGAATATCGCTTCTCCTGTTCTTCTCCTGCTCCGGAACCTGGCCTTCCATGACAGCGGCCCTTGTCCCCTCTCTCCTGGAATATTTAAAAACGTGCATCTCGTAGAAATGAACCCGGCGCAGGAATTCCCTGGTCGTCTCAAACTCCTCCTCCGTCTCCTGCGGAAAGCCCACGATCACATCTGTGGTAATGGCCGGATTTTCAAAATATTTCCTGAGAATTTCACACCGGTGGGCGTAATCCTCTGTGGTGTAGTGGCGGTTCATCCTCTTTAACGTCTCGTCGCATCCGCTCTGCAGGGACAGGTGGAAATGAGGGCAGAAGCTCTTAAGACCAGCCAGCGTACCGGCGAACTCTTCTGTGATGATCCGGGGTTCCAGAGAGCCCAGGCGGATCCGCTCCACCCCGGGAACCTGATCCAGGCGCACAATCAGATCTAAAAGGCCGATGTTCTCCTCCTCAAAATCCACACCGTAGGAGCTTAGATGGATTCCCGTCAGGACGATCTCCTTGTAGCCGGAGGCGGCAAGCTCCTCCACCTCTCTCACCACGTCCTCCATCTGCCTGCTTCTGACGCGGCCTCTGGTGTAGGGGATAATGCAGTAGCTGCAGAACTGGTTGCAGCCGTCCTGCACCTTGATAAAAGCCCTGGTGTGATCGGAAATTTTTCTGATGTGAAGAGGCTCGTACTCCCCTGTCTTTCCTATGTCAATAATGTTCTCCGCTCCCCGGTGCTCTGCAAAATACTGGTCTAAAATAGACACCAGATCCTGCTTTCTGTTGTTTCCGACTACAATGTCCACCGCCTCGTCCTTCAAAAGTTCCTCGCCTGCCGCCTGCACATAGCAGCCTGCGGCCACCACCACTGCCGATGGGTTCATCTTCTTTGCCCGGTGAAGCATCTGGCGTGACTTTTTATCAGCCACGTTGGTGACAGAGCAGGTGTTGATCACATACACGTCTGCTCCCTCTTTAAATGGAACAATCTCGTATCCAGCGTCTTCCAGCATCTGCTGCATGGCCTCTGTCTCGTAAGCGTTTACCTTGCATCCTAAATTGTGAAGGGCAGCTTTTCTCATTTTCACGTTTCCTTTCTCTCAAGCTATGATCTATATTTCCTTTTTCTCGTTCGTTTTCCTGAGCTGACACACGTTCAGCAGTTCTCGTAATTTTACCATATCAGAAGGGGGAAAGTCCACTTGAAAATAAACTGCCGCTCTGCTTCCTCTTCTCCCACGCCTCTTTTATCAGCTTCCCGTAAAGCTCCCCCTTCCAGTCCTCGTAATAGGGAACTTTTTCCCTCTCCTTTTCTGTCTCGTCCAGATCCAGTTCAAAGATCAGCAGGCGGCTTTCTCCCGCGCCGGAAAGCTCAATGGGAATTTCTTTCTCCGGGCTTCTCTGTCTTCCATCCGGGCCGTACACGCAGGAACCTCCGCAGCAGTTTTCATCCCTGTAATTGGCTCCCGCCGTAAAGGCCAGATTGCAGAGAGCGGCTGAAGCCAGATCGACCTTCCATCTGCGCTCTGCCGCAAAACTCCAGGCCGCAGGGCAGAAGATCAGTCTGGCCCCGTTCATGGATACGATTCTGGCCGGTTCAGGAAATTCCAAGTCATAGCACAGCACAGCGGCAGTCCGTCCGGCGCAGGTTTTAAACACCGGGAAATCCCGCCCTTCTGAAAACCGCTTTTTCTCGCTTTTCCACAAATTGACCTTTCTGATATTCTGGATGCAGCTCCCGTCCTCCCCTACTGCCAGACAGGAATTATAAATCGTTTCCCCGTCCCGCTCCGGATATCCGAAAATCAGGGAAATTCCGTACTTTTTCGCCGTCGCAGCCATCTTTTCCCCCTGTTTCCCAGCAGTCAGCGCCGCAGCCAGAAGTTCCTCCCGTCTGATAAAATAACCGCAGGCAGACAGCTCCGGAAGGCACAAAATTTTCGCTCCTGCCCTAGCGGCTTCCCTGGCCATTTTGTCTGAAAGTTTCTCAAACAGTTCCTGGCTTCCGCTCCCGGTTCCAAACTCCCCGAGAGCAATTTTAATCCTTTTTTTTCTCTTCCATTGCCTCTCCTGTCTCCTTCCTGCCGGCGCCTGCTTTCAGGCGATTTTGCCGTACGGCGATATTACTCTTTTTTAAACAAAACTTTACACGTTTCTCCCTATCTCGTACTTGACTTTTTTCCGTTAAATTTGTAGTATAGAAACAGGACGGCGTAAGCGCATACTAACGCCAAAAAGCCAAATATAAAACAAAACGGCACGCACAGGCCGGAGGAGGTTTCTCATGAAAACAGTTCGCATTTCTCTTAATTCTATTGATAAAGTTAAATCCTTCGTAAACGATTTAGCCAAATTTGACGTTGACTTTGATCTGGTATCCGGAAGATACGTGATCGACGCCAAATCTATCATGGGTATTTTCAGCCTGGATCTGTCCAAGCCGATTGATTTAAATATTCATTCCGAGACTCAGGTAGATGAGATTCTCACCGTTCTGGCTCCGTACATCGTAGAGTAGGAATATTAAAAAGAAAGAGCAGAAAGTTTCCCCATTCCAATGGAAAGTCACCGGAAACTTTCTGCTCTTTCTTTTATGTTACAGCTCCTCCGGAAGGGCGAAGGGGACAATCTCATCGCTGAGAGACACCTCGAACACGTCAATCCCCATGCCTTCCTGGTACTGCTTTCTGGCCCGGGTAATGTCGTATCTCAGCTTCAGGACTTCGTCCGAGTCTTTATCGATCCAGATCTCTGCCTCTATCTCTCCCAAGTCTCCTGACTGGTCACTGACTCCGAAATACTTATATCCGGCCAATTCTGTCTTTGCCTTTAAGTATTCTTCAACCGGGCAGGTTCCCTTAAAAAGCCTGGCCTTTCGCTCCCCCAGTTCTTCTGTTCTGACATAATTCCACTTATCAATCACAGCCAGGTCTACTCCGTCAATCGAGAAGGACACTCGTTTCAGGAAATCCTCCGGTGAAAACTCCTCCGGCCTGCTCTCCTCCCATCTGCCATCCTTATACCTGCAGAACAGCCAGCCGTCCTCCTGCCTGATGTGATACTCGGAATACTGAAGATCCGTCTCTCCTGTATCCGGATCAAAGGCAGCTGCCTGCAGCGCCTCAGTTGGTTCAGAAAGATAGGTAAACTTTATGGTGTCCTCCTCCACGGTTCCCCTGATGGTTTTATGGAGGGACGTCTTTATAAAAGAAAAGGAGGACTGGCTGCTCAGGTTCGAGCAGATTTCTTCGGTTGAAACAGACAGCTCAGAACTTCTCCGGCCTGCCCATAGGAGACCTGCCGCCGCCAGAAGAACAACCAGTGCAGCTATCATACAGAGCTTTCTTTTTTCTCTCCAGAACTTCATACTCCATCCCTCCTCTAAAAGACAGCCGCCTGAAGCGCTCCCCCAGCTCTAACACCAGATAACTTCTGCCGTCTCCTCTGCCGTCTTAATCATTTCCTCGATTCCCTCAGCCAGCTTCTTTTCGGAGCGTCTGATTAAATCCAGATTCGGCTTTGTGACAGGGTGCTTGGCCACGAAAATAGTGCAGCAGTCCTCGTATGGCTGAATCGATGTCTCAAATGTTCCGATTTTCTGAGAAATATCTACAATATCCTGCTTATCGAAGCCAATCACCGGACGGAAAACAGGAAGAGTGCAGACCTCGTTGGTCACTGCCAGAGAGTGAACGGTCTGGGAAGCCACCTGGCCGATGCTCTCGCCTGTGATCAGGCCCAGGCACTCGTCCTTCTTGGCCAGATCCTCGGCGATCTTCATCATATAGCGGCGCATGATAATCGTCAGCTCCTCGTGAGGACACTTATCGTAAATATAGAGCTGGATGTCTGTAAAGTTGACTACATGAAGCTTAATGGGGCCGGAGTAGCGGGCTACCTGCTTGGCCAGGTCGATGACCTTCTGCTTCGCTCTCTCGCTGGTGTAAGGCGGAGCGTGGAAATACACAGCCTCAATGATAACGCCTCTCTTGGAAATCATGTATCCTGCTACCGGGCTGTCGATTCCGCCGGAGAGAAGGAGCATGGCCTTTCCGTTGGTTCCCACAGGCATACCGCCCGGGCCTGGAATCACCAGGGAGTAAATATTGATCTTGCTTCTGACCTCCACGTTTAACAGCACCTGTGGATTGTGTACGTCCACCTTTGTCTCCGGGAAGGTATCCAGAATAATGGAACCCAGTTCCCGGTTCATCTCATCGGAGTGGACCGGATACTGCTTGTTGGCACGGCGGCAGTTTACCTTGAAGGTAAAGTTCTGCTCCTTGTAGGCCGCCCTGATGTAGGAAACCACCTGGTTTTTCAGCTCCTCAAAGCCCAGATCCTCCACGCGCATCACAGGGCAGATTGCGGCGATGCCGAACACTCTCTGGAGAGCCTCCACCACCTCGTCGTAGTCAAACTCCGACTTGGCCTCCACGTAAATACGTCCTGACTCCTTTGTCACTGCAAAGGTTCCCTCTAATTCCTTTAAGGACCGGCGGATGTGCTTCATCAGCGCGTCCTCAAATACGTACCGGTTCTTTCCTTTTAAGCCGATCTCGGCATATTTTATCAAAAATGACTGAAACATGTTCATCCTCTTTCTAATCTTCTTCTCTCAGTGTTCTTCCTTTATTTAGCTCTGTATCTTCGGAGCACAGGCAGCAGCTCTCTTAAAACCTCCAGACAGTAGTCCGCCTCCTCCGGCTCGTTAAACAGGCCGAAGCTGAAGCGGATGGTGGAGTCTAACAGCTCTTTCTTCACGCCGATTCCCTTCAGAGTTCCGCTGACGCCCGGGTGGTTCACCGAGCAGGCGGATCCGGAGGAAACGTAGACGCCCCGATCCTCCAGAGCGTGGAGAAGCACCTCGCTTCTCACTCCCTCGAAGCTGGCGCTGACAATCTGGGGCGCATTCTCCCGTCCCTCGTGTCCGTTAATGGTGACGCCGGGCAGCTCCTTTAAGCCTGCAATCAGCCGTTCTCTTATCTGGTACAGCTTCTCAATCTTCGCCTCGTGATCCCTGTAGACCTCCCGCACAGCGGCTCCCAGGCCGGCGCAGCCAGGCACGTTCTCCGTTCCGGATCGCATTCCCTTCTGCTGGCCGCCGCCGAAGAGAATCGGGCGCACTTTGGCCTTCTCGTCAATATAGAGGAAGCCCACGCCCTTGGGGCCGTGGATCTTGTGGCCGCTGACAGACAAAAGGTCGATTCCCTGCTTCTTCGGGCGGATCACATATTTTCCGTAGGCCTGAATGGCGTCTACATGAAACAGGGTCTTAGGATTTTTCGCCTTAATGACCTTTGAAATCTCCTCCACCGGTTCCACGGCTCCAATCTCGTTGTTCACATACATGACGGAGACTAAAATCGTGTCCTCTCTCACTGCCTGGGCCAGCTCCTCCAGGGAAATGCAGCCGTAGGAATCTACCGGAAGGTAAGTAATCTCAAAGCCCTGCTCCCGCAGAAATTCCATGGTATTGTAGATAGAGGCGTGCTCCACCCCTGTGGTGATCAGGTGCTTTCCTGCTCTCTGGTTGGCGAAAGCCGCTCCGATCAAGGCTGTGTTGTTGGATTCTGTTCCGCCGGAGGTAAACAGAATCTCTTTTTCCTGTACCTTGAGAGATTTGGCAATCTCCGCCCTGGCCTCCTTAATCAGCCGCTCTGCCTCCACGCCCTTCATGTGGCGGGCCGCCGCATTGCCGTAATCCACTGTCATGGCGTTTACCACCGCGTCCTTTACGCAGTCAAACACTCTGGTAGTGGCCGAATTGTCAAAATATGCTTCCATTTTATCCATCCTTTTTTATCTTTCCTCTACAGGCCGCCTTCCAGATGGAAGGCCAGCACGGACAGAAGCGCCAGCCCCGCTGTCTCTGTCCTGAGAATCCTCTTTCCAAGGCTTACGGGAACTACTCCCGCCTCCCTGGCTTTCTCAATCTCTGTCTCCTCAAAGCCGCCCTCCGGCCCGATAAAGACCGCGATTTTCTGTCCCGGGCCAGTCTGTTCCACAAACTGCCTCACAGAGTCCATGCCTGACGCGCACTCGTAGGGAATACATCTGCTGTCAAAATCCTTTACAAAGGCCAGGGCCTCGTCAAAGCTCATAACAGGGGCGATCTCCGGGATAATGAGACGCTTGGACTGCTTGGCCGCGCTCTCGGAAATAGCGTTCCAGCGCTTTAATTTGGCCTCCTCTTTCTTCTTATCCAGCTTCACCACAGCTCGCTTGGTGGCCACCGGAACGATCTGATAGGCCCCCAGTTCCACGGCCTTCTGGATAATCAGCTCCATCTTATCGCTTTTGGGAAGGCCCTGAAACAGCCAGATCTTCGCCGGAAGCTCGGTAGTCTCCTCTCTCTCCTCCAGGATTTCCGCCTCCACTGCGTCGGCAGAAATCTCTGTCAGACGGCACAGGTAATCACGATCCTCGCCGTTGCTGATTAACACCTGCTCCCCCGGCTTCATCCGCAGCACGTTTTTTATGTGATTCACATCCGGCCCTGTGATGGTAACAGATTCCGGGTGAATCTGGGATCTCTCCACAAAAAAATGATACATGTTCCGCTCTGTCCCCTCTTATTTCACGCGCTTTGCCGTCACAGACACCCACTCGCCCTGATAGGTCACTTCCACCACCTCAAAGGCATCGTTGGCTGCAAAGGCCTCTCTCACTGCCTCTTCCTTCATATTGATAATGCCGGAGGTGATGAAGATTCCGCCCTTTTTAATGTGAACCGGGATTTCCTTCTGGAGCATAATAATCACGTCCGCCAGAATGTTGGCCACCGCCACATCGTAGCACTCGTAGCCAGCCTGATCCTGGATCGCCTTGTCGTCGATGATATTGCCCTGAACCACCGTAAAGCGGTCTGCCCCGATATCGTTGGACTCCAGATTTTCTCCTACTGCTGTGATAGCGTTCTCATCCAGATCCGTTCCAAAGACCTCCCTGGCTCCCAGCTTTAACGCGGCGATTCCAAGGATTCCGCTTCCCGTTCCCACGTCTAAAAGCTTCGTCTCAGGCGTCACATACTTTCTCAGCTGGCGGATGCACAGCTGGGTAGTCTCGTGCATTCCTGTGCCGAAGGCAGTTCCCGGGTCAATCTGAATTAAAAGCTTGTCCTTATGCTCCTCCGGGATGGTCTCCCAGGTAGGCTTGATCAGGATATCGTCCACAGTAAAAGGCTTAAAATACTGCTTCCAGTTATTGATCCAGTCCTTGTCCTCTGTTTCAGAGGCCTCGATCTCACAGGTTCCCAGATCCACGAACAGTTTCAGCTCCTCAAGCCCCTCTTTCACCTGGGCGAGGATGCCCTCCACGTCTGCGTCATCATCCAGATAGAAGCTGACCTTCGCCGTACCGTCATCCGGCGGAAGCTCCGGCAGAATGTCAATAAACATGCCCTTGGTCTCTTTCTCCGTCAGAGGCACGTTGTCCTCAATCTCAATTCCCTCAATTCCAATCTCATCAAACATGCTGCTGACCAGATCCACAGCCGCCGTTGTGGTCGTCAGCGTAAATTTCTTCCATTTCATGTGCAGTTTCCTCCGCTCGTTTCTTCTGTCTGTTTATTGTCTGTTTGTTGTCAATTTTCTTTCATTCTCTTATTTAAACGCCGTGTCTTCTCCGCTTCCAGCTATCCCATCAGCACCTTGACAAACAGAATGGCCAGCACAATGAGCACCACCGGGCGTACAATCTTCTTTCCGTTTGTCAGCACAAGGCCGGATCCGATGTAATGTCCCAGAATGCAGAACAGTCCTGAGATAAAGCCCAGGGGAATCAAAACCTTGCCGTTTAACAGGAAGGTGGCAAAGGCCGCCGCATTGGACGCCAGGTTAATCACCTTTGTCGTTCCCGCCGCCTCCTTCATGGTATAGCGGGCCGCTCCCGTCAGAATCAGAATCAGGAAGGTTCCCGTTCCAGGCCCGTAAAAGCCGTCGTAGGTCCCTACGATGAAAGCCGCCGCCAGGCTGACGGCAAACTTCCGCCCCGCTGAGATAGTTCCTGCCTTGGAATCGTCCCCCAGATTTTTATTCCAGAGCACATAGACTGCCACCACCGGAAGAATCACCAGCATCAGCTTTTCTATGATACCCTCGCTGACCATCAGAATCAGGTGGGATCCAATGGACGATCCGATCAGCGCTGCCGCCGCAAACCAGACAGACGTCTTAAAATTGATAAAGCCGTTTTTTGCAAACCTGGCCGTAGACACCACCGTTCCCATGACCGAACACATCTTGTTGCTTCCCAGAGACAGATGGGCCGGAATTCCGGCTATCATAAAGGCCGGAAGGGAAATCAGGCCTCCTCCCCCTGCAATCGAATCCATCAGTCCTGCCAGAAATACCAGGGGACATACAATTAAATACTGAACCAGCGTAATTTCCATTCTCATTTCCTCCCTGACGCCCCGTCTTTTGCTGTCTACCATGATAGCACAAAGGCTATGGGGTGGCAACTGATTGTTTTAAGGCAGAGGAAGCTACAGGTGTGGTGACCAGCTGCGTTTTCCACGCCTTACTCCATCAGGAATTCCGCCAGCACACAGTTGCTCACATCAATGCCTCTCTTCGTCAGCCGCCAGAAAGCCGCGCCTTCTCTCTCGTACCTCTCCATCAGCTCCTGTCTGGCCAGTTCTTCCAAAACGTCTCCATATACCGTTTCCAAGGCACAGCTGAAACGCCTGAGAAATTCCGCCTCAGAGATCCCTTCCGTCAGGCGCAGTCCCAGAAACATGAATTCCTCCATCTGGGCCTGGCTGGTAAGAAGATCTCTTTCCTCTATCTGCCTTCCCGCCCGGAAATCCTCCCGGGTAAGGCTCAGATACGTCTTAAAATCCCTCACATTGGAACGCCGTTCCAGCTGCCTTCTGTCCCCGCTTTCTTTTCCGGACGCGCTTATCTTCGCGGCTTCTCCCTTTTCTCTTCTTATATTGATATAGGAGGAGGCTCCCAGCCCCAGGCCCAGATACTCGGTTCCAGTCCAGTAACCTTTATTGTGGCGGCACTCATATCCCGGCTTCGCATAATTGGAAATCTCGTACCGGTGGTATCCGGCTTCTCCCAGAATCCGTTCTGTATCATAGTACATTCTGCGCTCCGCGTCCTCGTCCGGAAGTTCAGGAATGCCAAGGGACTGGCGGCGTTTTTTCTCCTCCGCTGCGTCCCCGTCTTCACCAAACAGCTGGCAGAACGGCGTTCCCTCCTCGATAATCAGGCTGTAGGCGGAAATATGTTCCGGCTGAAGGGAAACGACGGTTCTGAGGGTTTTCTCCCAGGAAGAAACAGTCTGTCCCGGCAGTGCAGACATCAGGTCAATATTAATATTTTCAAATCCTGCCTCTCTGGCGGCCCGGTAGCTTTCCAGAAAGTCCTCCATGGTATGAATCCGCCCCAGATACTGAAGCTCTCTGTTTTCTGTGGACTGCAGCCCGAAGCTCAAACGGTTGATTCCCGCCTGCCGCCATGCTGCAAGCTTCTCCCTGTCCGCTGTCCCCGGATTCACCTCTGTGGTAATCTCCGCATCCTCCGCCACATAAAAGCTTTTTTTCATCGCCTCCAAGATGCGCTCCGTCTGCTTCGGCGTAAGCACGGAGGGGGTGCCGCCTCCGAAAAATATGGCAGTCGCCACATAGCCCTCGGAAACAGCACCCGCCTCCTCAATCTCCTCTGTCAGTCGTTCCACATAGCGCTCCCGCTCCTCCTCCCCAGACGGAAAGGAGAGAAAATCGCAGTATGCGCACTTGCGGACGCAGAACGGAATGTGAATGTAAAGCTCCAGGCAGGATAAGTCTTCCTTTTTCCTACTCTTCATCCAGCTTTAAAACGCTCATGAACGCCTTCTGCGGAATCTCTACGTTTCCAATCTGGCGCATTCGCTTTTTACCCTCCTTCTGCTTCTCCAGAAGCTTTCTCTTTCTGGAAATATCGCCGCCGTAACACTTGGCCAGCACGTCTTTTCTCATGGCCTTCACTGTTTCTCTGGCGATTACCTTGCCGCCGATGGCCGCCTGAATCGGAATCTCGAACAGATGCCTCGGGATCTCCTCCTTCAGCTTCTCGCACATCTTTCTGCCTCTCTCGTAGGCAGAGCCGGCGAACACGATGAAGGAAAGGGCGTCCACCTCCTCCCGGTTCACGAGAATATCCAGCTTCACCAGCTCAGACTGCTCGTAGCCCTTTAACTCATAATCAAAGGAAGCGTAGCCTCTGGATCGGGACTTTAAGGCGTCGAAGAAATCGTAGATAATCTCGTTTAACGGCAGTTCATATTTTAAGAGGGCTCTCGTTCCCTCAATGTACTCCATGCCCAGGTAATTGCCCCGGCGCTCCTGGCACAGCTGCATGATCGCGCCTACATAGTCGGAGGTCACCATGATCTCAGCCGTCACAATGGGCTCCTCCATATACTCAATCTCCGACGGATCCGGCAGATTGGACGGGTTGGTCAGCTCAATCATCTCTCCGTTTGTCTTATAAACCCGGTAGATAACGCCCGGCGCGGTGGTCACCAGATCCAGGTTGTACTCTCTCTCCAGACGTTCCTCGATGATATCCAGGTGCAGAAGTCCCAAAAAGCCGCAGCGGAAGCCAAAGCCCAGGGCCAGCGAGGTCTCCGGCTCAAAGAACAGGGCGGCGTCGTTTAACTGAAGCTTCTCCAGAGCGTCCCGAAGATCCGGATACTTGGAGCTGTCCGCCGGATACATGCCGCAGTAAACCATGGGAGTTACCTTCTTATAGCCTGGAAGAGGGCTGCTGCAGGGATTTTCGCGGTTTGTGATCGTATCGCCTACCCGGGTATCCCGGACGTTCTTGATGCTGGCGGTAATGTAGCCTACCATTCCCGCAGACAGCTCGTCGCAGGCAATGAACTGTCCCGCGCCGAAGTAGCCTACCTCCACCACCTCAGCTGTGGCTCCTGTGGCCATCATCTTAATAGGAGTTCCCTTTTTCACGGTTCCGTTCTTAATGCGGCAGAATACAATGACTCCCCGGTAGGAATCGTAGAGGGAATCGAAAATCAGGGCCTGAAGGGGCGCCTCTGGATCTCCGGTGGGAGCCGGTATCTTCTCCACGATCTGCTCCAGCACCTGATCAATATTTAAGCCTGTCTTGGCAGAAATCCTGGGGGCGTCGTGGGCCTCCAGCCCGATGACATCCTCGATCTCAGCCGCCACCCGATCCGGATCCGCACTTGGAAGATCTACCTTATTAATAACAGGAAATACGTCCAGATCGTGATCCAGGGCCAGGTATACGTTGGCCAGCGTCTGGGCCTCTATTCCCTGGGCGGCGTCCACCACCAGGATCGCGCCGTCGCAGGCGGCAAGGCTTCTGGACACCTCGTAATTGAAATCCACATGTCCTGGAGTGTCAATCAGGTTAAAAATATACTCCTCCCCGTTCTTGGCCCGATACACGGTGCGGACAGCCTGAGATTTGATGGTAATGCCCCTCTCCCGCTCCAGATCCATGTTGTCGAGCACCTGCGCCTGCATCTCCCTGCTGGTGAGAAGTCCTGTCTGCTCTATAATTCTGTCTGCAAGGGTTGACTTGCCGTGATCAATATGGGCGATAATGCAGAAATTTCTGACTTTGCTCTGGTCAACTATTGCCATTTGTTTTCCTCTTTTCTCTGTCATTTCTAAATTTTTCCGGCGATTCTTTGAATCCTTCCAGGAATATCTCCGCCGCCGGCATAAAAGCTGGCGGCGTCCTTTTCTATGCAATCCAATATATCATTTTTTCCAGGTTACTGCAACAATTCCTTGCGTTTACTGAGGTGTTTCTATGTACCGGCGGCAGTATTTTTCCATTTACCCTCCGTCTCCCAGCACTGTGTCTAACAGCTCTGCCAGCGGTTCCATGGCATTTTTCACCTCCTCGTATGTATTGGTCTGGGCTCCTGCCTCCACCAGGGCGCTCCTTGGACGAAGGTGCAGGTTATAGCGCAGTCCCTTCAGATATATATTTCTGGCATATCCCGGGTAAAACGCGTCGGCGCAGAGCTTCATCTGAAAGCTGAACGCCAGATTGTCCTCCCGGTTAGGATTTTCCAGATAGGAGATCGGCCCGTCCGGCGTCTGGCTGGTTCCGTTAAAAAACATGATCTGAGCCGTGGGCTTTCCGTTTACCTCCTGAACCAGGCGGGTTTTGCTGTCCACTCCGTCCCTGTGGAGATCCAGCACTACCTCGATGGAAGGATTCTCCTTCAAAATCTTCTCCACTCCCTCCAGGGCATAGGAATATGCCTTGTTCCGATCCAGCTTTCCATCCCTTAAATCGTACACGGAAGTATCGTGAATCACCTGGTAGCCCTTTTCCTCCAAAAGCTGAGCCAGATATTCCCCCGCCCCCACGATGGTAGCTTCCCTGTTTCCCGCATGATAATCAGCAAACTCCTCCTGGGAATGGCTGTGGTAAATCAAAATCTGAGGCATTCCGCTGTCCGTCTCCTGTTTCAGAGAAAAATCTCTGTCCAGAAATGTCTCTGCCTGAATCATGTCTCTGCCTGCGGCCGCGGTGGGGTGAACCGTGTAAAAATGCTTCATCACATAATCATAGTCCGCCAGCTGCTCTGCCAGGTAGGTTTTTCCTGTCACTGGAAGCCCTGCCCGCTCTAATAGATTCCGCCCCGCCGTAGTCCCTATGGCAGGAGAAGGAGAAACGGCAGACAGGTCAGAACTTCCTGCAGATGCGGCTCCTTGTCTTTCCGGCTCTAAGACGCTCCCCTTATCGGAATCTGAGAGCACCTGGCTGGCTGACAGGGCGTCTGCCAGGCGGCTGTACTCCTTTGCCTGCTCCTGCTTCTTTTTATAATGGGCATAGGCTGGATCCGGTTTTGTCCGGCCTACGTCTTCTCCCCTCTCTGCCGCCCTGTACCAGAACATTCCTTCCATCAGGCGGTCTGCCAGAAAGCGCGTCAGACCGTCTGCTCCATCCTGTTTCGCCTCCCTCTCCCCGCCGTCAACAGACTCGATCCATGTGGGAAACCACAGAGCTGCGCAGGAGCTGAGCGCAGCATAAGCGTTGGCGCCAGATACCGTCCTCTCCTCCTGAGCGGCTGCCGCAGACGGAAGCCCTGTCTTTCCCGCTCCGAAAACAGCCAGGACAAGCACAATGACTGAAAGCCCTCCTGCCAGGAGCTTCTTCTTTTCTCCTCCTATCCCCCGCCTGCGCTTCCAATTTCCTGCCATCCATGTCCCACCTTTTTCGTTTCCTTTTACATTCTATGCAGGAAAACGGCTTTTTTGTTCTCTCCGCGCAAAACCTGCACGCAGAGAAATCCACAGGCCAGGCAGTATTTTTACCTGTTTGTCCCTTCTTTGTAAAGCGCCTGGTGGATTCCCTCGGAGACAGTGAAGCTCAGCCGCCTCACTCTCTCGTCGATATCCTGGGGAGTGACAAACATAGGGCCGAACTCCGGCTCCAAAAGCTCCCGGATCAGCTGATACTGCTCCTCAGAGCTGATTTTTTCCATGTAAGCGCCATAGTCTTCTGTCTGCTTTTCCCTTAAAAGAGCCTGAATCATGGCCTTCACCGTATCATGGACAATGGCCGCAGCTCCTATGACAGTAGGAATCCCCACGGCAATCACCGGAATTCCCAGACCTTCCCTGGTCAGTCCCCTCCTGTGGTTTCCCACGCCGGATCCCGGATGAATTCCAGTGTCAGCCAGCTGAATCGTGGAGGCCAGCCGTCTGGCGCTTCTGGCGGCCAGAGCGTCCACCGCTATAATCAAATCCGGCTTTGTTTCCTCTGCCGCTCCCTTCACAATCTCCGCCGTCTCCATGCCCGTCTGCCCCATTACCCCAGGAGCGATTCCGCTCAGCACGGGAAGATCATGGGTTCTGCAGAAATCCTTCCTGTATTCCAGATTCAGGTGACGCGTCATCTGCATATTTTCAATCACCCTTGGTCCCAGGGAGTCTGGAGTCACCTGCATATTTCCAAGACCCGCCACGAACACGGCCGGGCGCTCTTTTCCCGGACAGCATCTGTGAATCATCTCCCGCAGCTGCCTCCCAAGCTCTGCCGCAGCTTCCTCATGGTAGGACGGGTCGTTCTCTGCCAGGGCTTCTGACTCTATGGTTACATAAACGCCAGCCGGTTTTCCCATCGCCCTGGCCCCCTGCTCGTTTTTAATCTCCACTCGGGTCAGCCGAAGACGTCCCTCCCCCTCCCACTCGTCCACCGCGACTCCTGAAATCTCCTCCCCTTCTGTAAACTGCTCTCTCTCCTCCACCGCCAGATCGGTTCTGGGGTTAAAATCATTCTGCGCCATCGCTTCCTCCTGATGCTTTGTTTTTCTTACACTTTTTCTTATTTTAGACTTTTAAGCATATTTTTATCCTTTGATGCAGAGCCCTTTGCTGTCATTTCCGGCCTTCTGAAAAAAACTCCTGAAAAACCTGCGAAAAATCTCAATTCTTCCCATTTTTACTATTGACAGAACCGGGGATTTTCGCTAGAATACAAGAGTATGTTTACATTAGACTGTCCGTGTCCAGGCTCTGATGCAAACCAGAGAATTATTGATATTTACGAAAATCGATGGAGGTGTACAGATTGGCTAACATTAAATCTGCAAAAAAGAGAATCTTAGTAGCTGAGACAAGAGCTGCAAGAAACAAAGCTATCAGATCCAAGGTGAAGACTGTAGTAAAGAAGGTTGAGGCTGCTATCGCTGCTGGAGATAAGGCTGCTGCACAGGCTGCTTTATTAGTAGCTACAAGCGAGATCGACAAGGCTTGCTCCAAGGGAGTTTTCCACAAGAACACAGCTTCCCGCAAGGTTTCCAGATTATCCAAGGCTGTAAGCAGCATGGCTTAATTGCCGGACTGCAGGCTTCGTAGAAAATAAACGTCTGAATTAACCCGTTCAGATCAGAAAAACCGCTTCTTCGTGGGTGTGACGAAGAAGCGGTTTTTTGTATACCTTTTTCTATTTCTGTGCAAGCGCTGCAATCCGTTCTACTGCCGGACGGTTTGAAAGCAGTGAGACTTCCGGAAACTGCTTATAGTTGGGAAGCATCTCCAGAGTCAACCATCCATCGTAGCCAATTCGTTTCAGGCTCTCTCCCACCTTCACGAAATCCACGTCTCCGGCGAACAGATCCACAAAGCCGCTCATTCCAGCTGCTCCATAGCGGAAATCTGACAGATGGATCTTTTTAATGTGGGAATCTAAAATTTCAATCCAGTCCTCTGGATATCCTGTATAAATCACATTTCCCACATCAAAGTACGCTCCTACAAAGGGGGAATTCACCTCATCCAGCAGACGCTTCATCTCCAGAGGAGACAGGAGAAAACGATTCCATACATTTTCAATTCCAATGCAGACATTGTGATCCGCTCCAAAAGCCGCCAGCTCTTTTAAAGCTTCCAGGCATCTCTCATAGGCTTTATCATAGCGGATCCGCTCCGGTTCCTCCACAAAATCACATCCCACATATCCGGGAACCACAAGGACGGTGTCAGCCCCCAGGAGAGCTGCGGCTTCCACCTGCTTTTTCACAATATCCACCGCTCTTCTTCTGGTTTCCTCCTGGTTGGACACCAGATTGTACTTCCAGAGAGACCAGACTCCCACACTTGGAATCTCTAAGCCTTCCTCTCTGGCAATCTTTCCGATTTTCCTTATGTCCTCTTTTGAGGTTTTCTCATTCAAATATCCGTATTCGCTGAATACCGGCTCCACCCCGTCATATCCGGCTTTCTTAATTAGTGGAAACAGATGTTTTAAATCGGCATCCTCTGTAAAGGAGAACATGCTCACCCCTGTTTTCATCTTATCCCCTCCTTACTTAAACCAGAGGCTGCCTCTTTCCATAGTCAACAGCCACCTGTTTTCCTGTTTCCAGGGAAGTCTTTAATGCCTCCATAACACACATCACCTTCCGCGCACTGGCAGCCGGAATAATCTCTGATTCTCTGTGCTCACTGATGCACGCTACAAAATGACGCAGCTCTGTCTCATAGGCATCTGTCTCATCCAGAGGCAGAATCCTTGCCCCATCCTGGCCGTAAACCCGTGTGTCACGTCTGGCTGAAGCTACATCTTCCAGGTTGGCCCCTGCTTTCATGATATACTCATAAGTTGCCTTGCTTCCTGTCAGACGCAGCTCCATGGTAAATGGATAACCCTTCGTCATTTCAATCACACCCTGAACGCTGGCGCTCTGTCCAGACTGAAAGTTCAGTGTGCTGTTGACAAAATTCCAGCAGCCCAGCTCATTTTTCTTTCCGGAGGCAAATACGCTCTCCACTTCCCCAAACATCCAGCAGAAAAAGTCGATGTCGTGAAGATGAAGATCGAATAAGCCGCCTCCGCTGTTTTCCGGCCTTCTGTACCATTCACTCCAGGCCGGATGCTCAGAAAGTCTGGCTCCATAGGCATAGTTCAGCTCTCCCAGCTCTCCATTGTCACGCATCTGTTTCGCCGTCCTGTATTCAGGCCAGAAACGGACTACCTGGCCAATCATCAGATTTACTCCGGCTTTTTCTGCCGCTCCAATCATGCGGTCCAGGGACTCTACGCTTAAGGTTGCCGGTTTCTCACAGAAAATATGTTTTCCATGTTCTGCTGCCCTGACTGTAAACGTTTCATGAAGAAACGTAGGCAGACAGATATCTGCCACCTCAAACTCACATTCTGCAGCCATGGTGTCAAAATCTTCGTAAAAGTTGCATCCAAAATCCTCGGCAAACTTTTCTCCCAGGGCTTTATCTCTGTCGCAGACTGCCGCCACCTGGGCCAGCTCAATCCGGCTGTAGGCCTCTGCATGGGTTCTTCCCATGAATCCAGCCCCTATCACTGCTATTTTAACCACGTCTATTCACTCCTTTGCAAACCGCTGCCGGAAGCAGACCTTCCCCTTCCTATCTGCGGCGGATGTTATTTATGTTGCTTAAAACTACAGCGCATACAATAATTGCACCTGTTATAATGGTCTGAATGTAGGTTTCCACCTGAAGAATATTCATGGCATTGCTGATAACTCCCATCAGCACACATCCTAAAAAGGCTCCTGAAATGGTTCCTTTTCCCCCGTCAAAGGTGACTCCTCCGATAATTGCCGCAGTCAGGGCGCTTGTCTCATAGCCAGCTCCTGCATTTGCTGTGATGGAATCGATGCGGGCAGAGAAAATAATAGCTGCCACAGAGCAGAATAAACCTGCAATTCCATAGAGGATTACCTTATATCTCACAATGTTGATACCTGACAGAAAGGCATTCTTTTCATTTCCTCCGATAGCTACAATTCTGCGTCCGAACTTCGTCCGGTTCATCAGGATGTAGGAAAGTACTACCATAGCTGCCAGCACCAGCAGCATAACCGGGAATATCTGGAACAGTTTTGTCTTTCCGATGGCGTTAAAAGCTCCGCCAAAGCTCATAATTCTTCCGCCTGAAATAGTCAGTGCCATTCCATAAAACATCTCGCTAGTTCCCAGCGTAATAATCAGCGGAATACATTTACTCTTGGCAATAATCACACCGTTTAAAGCTCCGCACAGTGTTCCCGCTGCCATTCCTGCTGCCACTGCGAGGGCTGTATTTCCTGTAGAATGGATCACAGAAGCCATTACCACACCTGACAGTACCATGATATTTCCGATAGAAAGATCGATTCCTCCGCCAATCAGAAGCATACTCATGGCCATCGTCAGAATACCAGTCACAGAGATCTGCTGAAAAATGGTAATCAGGTTCTTCACCTGTATAAACCTTGGATTAATTGCAGATACAGCTGCTACAATTACTACAATTACAATCGCCAGCAGAACTCTCTGCTCTTTAATAAGTCGTTTCTTCAGCGTCATTTCTGTTCACCCCTAATGCTCTTCTGATGATTTCCTGTTCTGTAATCTGTTCTCCCACAAGTTCTCCTTCAATCTGGCCTTTTTTCACTACCAGAATCCGGTCACTCATGGAAATCAGCTCCGGCATATCCGAGCTGATCATGATGATGCACTTTCCCTGCTTGGTCAGGGCCGACATCTGCTTGTAAAACTCTGCTTTCGCGTTTACGTCAATTCCTCTGGTGGGCTCGTCAAAAATGTAGATTTCCTGCTGCACATACAGCCATTTTGCCAGAACAACCTTCTGCTGGTTTCCTCCTGACAGATACACTGCCTCAGTCCAGACAGAGGGTGTCTTTAACCGGAGTTCCTTGAAAATCGGCTCGATTAACGGCGGGTGCTTTTTTATATTGACAAAAAAGCCTTTAATCTTCTCCCGCAGGCCGATAATCGTGCCATTTTCCAGAACGCTGTTGTGAAGCATCAGTCCCAGCCCCTGACGATCTTCCGTAATATGTGCAAAGCCTGCCTTGATTCCGTCTTCCGGATTCCTGATCTCCACAGACGTTCCATCTATCAGGATCTCTCCCGCATATTTGGGATCTGCCCCTGTAATGGCCCGGACGATCTCTGTCCGTCCAGCTCCCACCATCCCGGCAATTCCAAGAATTTCTCCGTGACGGACTGAAAAACTGATTTCAGGGCTTTCCTTTGAAAGCTTCAGCCCCTTTACCTCCAGGCAGACATCCCCAATGGGATTTTTATCCTTCTTAAAAAATGTATCTACCGGCCGTCCTACCATATCCTGGGTAATCAGAGCCAGTGAAATATCTCTGTTTTCATTTTCATAGGTTCTCACAACCGCTCCATCGCGAATCACAGTGATTCGGTCAGCGATCCGCCGTATCTCCTCCAGTGAATGAGAAATATACACAATGCTGATGCCCCTGGCGGCAATGGCCTCTGCCAGACGGAGTACCTTTGCTGCGTCTTCCACATTGAACATGGATGTGGGCTCATCCATGATCAGCACCCTGGTCTGGGCGGAAAGAGCCTTTAATATTTTCACAAACTGCTGATCAGAAACTGACAGATCCTCGATCTTGGCCGATGGATCCAGATGGATCGAAAATTCTTCCATCTGTTCTTTCGTCTTCTGATACAGTTCCTTATACTTTATGAATCCAAACCGATCCGAAACCTCGTTGCCTACATAAATATTTTCTGCGACGCTCATACTGGGAACCAGATCATTCTCCTGATACACAATGTTGATTCCCAGCTCCCTTGACAGGGCCGGGGTCAGGGAGCTGTACTCCCGGCCGTCGATACTGATTGTACCTTTGCTCGGACTGTAAGCTCCGCTTAACACCTTCATCAGAGTCGATTTTCCGGCTCCATTCTCTCCTACAAGACAGTGAATCTCTCCTTTGTAAAGATCAAAGGTGATTCCTGACAGAGCGTAAACTCCTGAAAATTCCTTCTCAATTCCTGTCATTTTAAGGACAGGCTTCTCTGCATAATCTGCCTTCAAAGTTCCCGGCCCCTTTCTTTCTGTTCTTCCTGCTTATTCTGCGTTCTCTTCTCCTGAGTAAACAAACTCATATGCCTTCTCATAATCATCCCAGGCAATGTAGTCGTCTAAGTTGTCCTGACCAATCGGTAAAATCGGAAGAGAAACAAATTTCTCCGGTGTCTTGCCTTCTGCTACGGAATCGTACAGGTTCTTAAAGGTCTGAACACCCTGAACGGATACAGGAGCTGTCATGTTGGCAGATTCAATTCCATCCTGCAGCATCTGGTAGTCATCCGGTGATCCTCCTGTGGATACAATCGGAATATTCTCCATGCCTGCATCCTTTAATGCCTGGTAGCAGCCCTGGGCCATCATTCCATTGTTTGCAAAAATGTAATCGAACTCTTCTCCTGTAGAAATGAAGTCAGTTGTTACATTGTAAGCCTTGTCTGTCAGCCAGTCACCGTGGAGAGTTGCCACGATTTCAATCTTATCTCCCAGCTCCTCAACAGCCTTGTCTACGCCCTCCTGATATTTCTCGTATACGCCGGCGCCTTCCTGGCCTGCACAGAAGAATACCTTTGCACCTGGCTTCTGCTCTGCAATATACTTAATGGCCTCGTAACCAATCTTATCGTACTCGCAGGCAACAGAAGCAATGTAGTCACCCGGATCCTCGATATCCATGGCAAAGTTCTCTACAGTGACAGGAATTCCAGCCTCATTGGCCATCTTAACAAGCTGAGCGCCCTGCTCGGTAGAAATCGGGAAAATAGAAATTCCATCTACCTCCTGCTGAATCAGAGACTCCATTGCTGTAATAGACTCCTCTAAGCTGTTCTTGGAATCCAGCACAACTGCCTCCACGCCTGCTTCCTTTGCTGCATACTCAAATGAGTTAGCAGAATACTCATTCCAGATATCTGTCATATCATAAGCAATATAGCCAAATGTCAGATCCTCTGCTGGTTTCTCTGCCTCTCCCTCAGCCTTGGAAGCTGCCTCTGTCTTTTCTGCAGCGCTGCTCTCCTTCGCCTCAGTCTCTGCAGTCTCCTTGCTGCCGCAGGCTGTCAGGGATGCTGCCATAAAGGCCGTCATCATCAGTGCTGTCATCCTCATTTTCTTTCTCATGTTGAAATACCTCCTCTTAAAATTTATATAATCTGCTGACGCAGACCGTTTCTTTTCCTGCTTAAAGTTTAAATCCCTGTCCCTTCAGGTAATCAGCCGCATCCTGCACCGCCTGGTTTACTGCTTCCAGGCTTCCTGCTCCATCCGGTGTAAATTCAATTTCGATACTGAACGGACTGTTGTTTCTCGCCTTTTCAAGTGTTTGAAACAACCGAGGGAAATCTACTTTTCCTTTTCCGGGAGCCGGGAAATTCCACTCCTTATCCTCCCCATCCTTATCTTTCAGGTGGATATAGGACACAGCATCCATACAGTCCTCGATCTCCTCTGCCGGATTCACGCCGCCGTAGAAGATCACATTGGCCGTATCATAAGCCACTCTGACTCTCTCTGAGCCTACCAGGTCCGCAATCTCTTTTACTGCTTTTCCTGTTCCATGCTCTCCATGAGTTTCCAGAACCAGCATCAGATCATACTGCTCCAGCCACGGCAGAAGCTCCCTGATATTCTCAGCTGCTTCCTGTGCCCCGGTCTTTGTCCGATCTGCCAGGTGCGCCTCCCCCACGGACGACACAATGTACTGGCAGCCGAAAAATCCTGCCAGGCGGATATTCATGATAAAATCCTGAAGACGCTCCCGGTCCATCAGATTACAGTGGCCGCTGAGTGCAACAGGCGTTAAAAACAGCTCCTCCATCCTGTCCTTTACTGATGTAAGAAACTCAAAACTCTGATCCGGAAATACATGCTCAGTCCAGCCCTTGGTGGCTGTCAGTTCCACATAGTGAAAACCAGCCTTGTGTATTCCCTCCAGACATTCAAAAATCCCATACCCATGGTAACAGTTTGAATTAACGGCAATCACACGTTCCATATCTTCTCCTCCTTCTACCCTAAAAACAGTTTGCCTGTCAGATCCTCCTGAAAGTTGTAATGCGTATCAATGTAATACCTGGCTGCTCCTGTCAAAATCGCTTCCTCACCCAGTCCTGCAAACCGGATATCCAGACTATCCAGGAAAAACTGAAATCCCGTTTCTTTTAAATCAGAAATAATCTCCTCTAAAAATGTTTCTCCCAGCTTTCTGGCCATTCCTCCGATCACCACAGAATCAGGATGAAGCACAGTAATAAAATTTCCAAGGGCAAAACTCAAATCTGATGCCAGAATTTTTATCAGCTTTTCAGCCTCCCCATTTCCTTCACCAGCCATCTGCCCGATATCCCGGAATAAAATCCTGCTTCCCTCCTCTTTTCCCGGAAGAGGAATATTAAGACCGTTTTCCAGAATCCTCTCTGGCAGAGCCAGCTCACCAATCCTGTTTTCCAGGCATCCTCTGTTTCCACAGCGGCATCTCTTTCCATTTCTGTCAATGGAAAAATGCCCCAGCTGGGTCCCCATGCCAGTACCGCCATGAAGAATCCTGGCATTCTGCACCAGGCTTGCACCAATTCCTTCATTAATATTTACATATAAATAGCTGTCCTCTTCCATCTCTCCGAAGGCCTGCTCTGCATAGGCCATACAGGCCGTATCATTGAGAACAGAAATCGGATACTCCGGAATCAGCCTCCTGATTTCGTCAATCAGTCCTTCCTCTGAAAGCGCTAATACCATAGAAATAATCTGGTGTCTGGCGCTGTCAATCATTCCAGGTACTGTAATGCAGATGCCAAGAACACTTCTGTCTTCTGTATAGCGTCTAATAAAAGATAAAATCTTCTCCGCCAGGGCTTTCGCTCCCAGTGTCTCCGGCTCTGCGCTCTCACGCTCCTGAGCTTCTATTTCAAAGGCAGCTGACACAAGAGAAAGCCATATTTCATGGCGTCTCCAGTTCAATACAATCACACAGTCGCGGCTGTTCACAGACAGGCTGTTAGGGCGTCTCCCTTTTCTTCCGCTTTCAATGCTGCCCTGATCGACAATTCTGCCTTCCTGGATCAGTTCCTCTATTAAAAAAGATACGGTCGTCTTGCTGAGAGACGTCACGGAGGCAAGACAGGCTCTGGATATCCCGGAATTCCCTGAGATCAGCTGATACAGCTTTTTCTTATTCTCCGCCTTGATTGTCTGCTGACTGAGCAAATCCATCCCCCCTTGTTTTCTCTGTTAGTTCTATCTCCAGTGAACACATATGTTTAATTAGTTAGTCCAGTGGACTAACTAAATACTAACACTTTTTTATTTCCGGCGCAAGTTATTTTTTAGCAGTTTTCTATATATTTTCATTTATATCCATACAGGTTTTGTCAAAATAGCCAGTTTTCCTGTATTCGAAGCTGGAAGAATAAAAAATTTTACATAAAATAAAAAAGGCCCTGGATATTCTGTTTCCCATTACAGAAAAACAGCTCCAGAGCCTTTATTATCCTCTTTCTATTTATCCCTCGATGGCAATATACTTGTTTGCCTCTGCCTCCTTCTTTGCCTCCTCAGCCTTTGGAATGTTTAACTTCAATACACCATTTTCATATTTCGCATGAACATCTTCCTGCTTTAAATTCTCTCCCACATAGAAAGCTCTGCTCATGCTGCCTGCATAACGCTCCCGGCGGACAAATTTACCTGTTTTTTTATTCTCTCCGTCTTTGTCAAGCCCCTTTGCAGCGTTAATCACCAGATAGCCCTCTTTCAGCTCCAGGGAAATCTCATTTTTCTTGAAACCAGGCAGGTCAATGTTTACCTCATAATGGTCATCATGTTCCTTCACATCCGTCTTCATCATTTTTGCTGCATGATGTCCATACAGCTTGCGCTCTGCTTTACGCATCGCTTTATCATCCAGCGACGGAAAATCCCAAAAGTCATCAAACAAATCATCAAATAAACTTTCACCAAAAACTCTAGGCAACATCATAAGTCATCGCTCCTTTTTGTGTTAAAGCTAAATTGTTAACCAGAAGTCTAGGAGAAAAGCGAAATCTTTGTCTATTCATTTCTCCTTATTTCTCCTTCCCTCTGTTCTATCCGTGTTATAACACGCATATTAACAGTTGTCAAGACTGATCGCTGTTTTTTTTGTGAATTTTTTGTGATCACTTATGGCCTTTCCTTTGAAAGCGAATTATAACCATTTTTTCTTTTTAAATTTCCATATCAACACAGCTGAAACACAAATACTTACCAGTATCACTGCCGGATATCCATAGTTCCATTCCAATTCCGGCATATTGGAGAAATTCATCCCATACCACCCAACCAGAAGCGAAAGCGGAAGGAATATAACTGTCACCACCGTAAAAACTTTCATTAGATCATTCTGTTCAATAGACAGCTGGGACTGATAAGCTTCCCGAAGCTGGGACACCATTTCCTGCAGGTTTTTAACGGAACTTAAATAACGATCTGTACGATTTCTTAAAGTCATCAATCTACGAACACCGTCCTTACTGAACAGATGATTATCGTTCATAGCCATTTCGTCAAAAATAAAGTTCAATTGTTCATAGTACCGTTTCAAACGTAATAATTCCTGCCTCCATGCGGTAATATGTTTCAGATAAGCCGCCTTTCCACCAGACAGAACCAGATCTTCATTTATGCTGATTTCTTCCTCCAGGCTATTTAGAAAGTCCATATCTTCCTTTAACAGCAGCGCGAAAAAGTGATAAAAACCCTTCTCGTTTGTTGACTTCTCTTCTTCTGTCATCGCATGCAGAATCATATTGGCCTTTTCTTCCGCCTCATCAGTTTCACAAAATATCAGCAAATCCGCTTCATTCAAATACAAAAGCATTTTAAAATCTTCAGTTCGCTCACTTTGAACATCGTACCAGTCAAACGCAAGAATGTCGCAATCTTTAAAGCACTCATAGCTGTCTGTAATCTGCTCGTCAATATACTGGAGAATTTTTTCATCCATATAGGGAGCTGCTTCATTGGTATTCTTAAATGAAAATACTTGATACATTTTTCCCTCCACTTTCTAAGGAAAATAAACTCTTACCTGTCATTAAACATACATCATACAGTTTCAGAAGTGTCTATGGCCAAGCCATTATCAGTGTTCCCACGGTAATCAAAAACGCGCCGACTCCTGATTTCCATGTAAACTGCTCATGGAGCAGCACAAAGGAAAGAATTAAAGTGATAACAACACTCAGTTTATCAATGGGAACCACCTTGGATACCTGGCCAATCTGAATGGCTCTGTAATAGCAAAGCCATGAAGCGCCTGTCGCCAGCCCCGACAAAATTAAAAACAGCCAGCTTTTTTTGCCGATCTCCCCTATTCCGTGCTGCCCTCCTGTCAAAAAGACAATCCCCCATGCCATAATTAAAACTACAAACGTGCGTATTGCTGTTGCCAGGTTGGAATTCACACCGTCGATGCCAATCTTAGCCAAAACAGAGGTCAAAGCTGCAAATACAGCTGAACCAGCTGCATAAATAAGCCACATTTTTCTCATCCCCTTATAAAAAACGGCAGGCGTCAGACGATCCTTTCCTATAAGCCTCTCAGACGATCTATCTGTTCTTCTGATACAGGCTAGTCCATCATGAACTTCTCCACCACATGGGCCACGCCGTCGTCATTATTGGAATATGTGATAAAATCCGCCGCCTTGCGCACAGGAAGCACCGCGTTTTCCATGGCAACACCCAGTCCGGCGTACTGAATCATCGTCAAATCATTGTACCCGTCGCCGCAGGCAATCATCTGTTCTCGCGTCATGCCGATATGCGCCAGCAGGCGTTCCAAAGAAGCCGCCTTATCGATTCCCTTCGGGAGGATCTCCAGAAAAAACGGCTCAGAACGGTAAACGCTGAACCTGCTGCCAAGGGCGGCCTTCACTCTCGGCTCCACCATGGCCAAATAATCTCCGTCATCTAAAAACAGGAATTTAGGCACTGGAAAGTCCAGATGAGACTTCATATCCTCAATCTGCCGTATTTCCATTCCATTGATTTTCTGCTCAATCAGCCCATATGGACAATCCTTATTATTTGTAATAATCACATCCTTTTCGTAGGTCAGGAAATCAACTCTCTCATCCTCTGCCAGCTCCACAATTTTCTGATTTGCCTCCACTGGAAGCAGGCGTGAAAAAATCACCTCGCCTGTGCTGCAGTCCGTAATCATCCCCCCGTTGTAGGAGAGGATATAGCTTCCATACTGGTCAAGCTCCAGTTCCTTCGCCAGAGGCATGACCCCCTGAGTAGGCCGTCCGGAAGCCAGCACGATTTTCTTTCCCCGCCTCTGAATTTCCAGAAGGGCCGCCTTCGTCTTCGGCGTAATCACCTTGTCCCTGTTCGTCAAGGTTCCGTCCAGGTCAAGTACAATAATCTCATATTGATTCAATGGATTTTCCTCCGCTATATTTCATTTTATATGGAATCGTCACAGCGCCTGTACAGGCGCGCTGCCCGAAGTCCTATTATAATAGAAGAAAGCAGAAATAGCAACGGCTGCCTTCTGTTCGATCAGGACAAACGCATGAGTAAATAAATTGTGAACAAATCCCCTTTTTCTGGTATGATAAAAAGAAAAAGGGGGTTTTGCTATGGATGAATTGTTAGAATGGATGGATTATATTGAAGATAAGCGTCAGCAGACGAAAGTACGGCATAAGCTGAAGGACATAATCGTGATTGTTTTGTTTGCTGCGCTTGCAAATGTGGATGACTGGGTGGAAATGGAATACTTTGCCCATTATCATGAAGCATATTTGAAAAAATATATTGAATTGAAAAACGGAATTCCGTCTCATGATACACTTTGCCGTGTATTTGGAATGCTGTCACCAGAAATCTTGCAGCAGCTTTATGGTAAATGGCAGGAATTATTGAATCAAAACGAAGGGGAAGTATTGCGTAAACTGATCTGCATTGATGGAAAAACGATGCGTTCCAATAAAAGAAAAGAAGGAAAACCGAACCATATCATAACGGCCTGGAGTAAGGAAGATGGCTTCAGCCTTGGTCAGAAGGTGGTAAATACCAAGAGTAATGAGATTACAGCAATACCGGAATTGCTGGAGAAAATCCGGATCAAAGGCCAGGTTGTGACGATCGATGCCATGGGAACGCAGACAGCCATAGCCGAGAAGATCCGTTTAAAACGAGGAGACTATGTACTGGCGTTAAAGGAAAACCAGAGGACGCTGCATGAGGATGTGAGTTTGGTAAGCGCTTAAATCTTGGGTAGCTTTACTGTCTACGCTTTTAAACTCATAATGATAGTAAATAGATTTTTACTACACTCTGCTTGATAGGAGATAGAAATTTACTACATTTGGAGGTTTCATTATGAGTAAGAAACGTGCTCCAGGACGTTCCCTGGACGAATGGATGGAACTGGTAACCGAATGCAGACAAAGCGGCCTGACAGATGCTGCATGGTGTAATGAGCATGGGATATCTCCCAGCTGTTTTT
>OHMN01000026.1_pt1 | contig 135004 bp, 127 predicted proteins | sample 1569361 | NCBI WGS metagenome assembly OHMN01 (sample SAMEA3541508, study PRJEB24748) | human gut metagenome | biome: human gut; feature: human-associated habitat; material: faeces | place: China | collected 2012
TCAATATATATTTTCTTTTATTTATATATTTGTCTAAGATGCATTTGACATTTTTATGAAATAATTTATAATAATAGTTATTATTATTTTATTTAATAGTAAGGAGTGTATGTAATGAAAAAATCTATTTGGATCGCATTTGGTTACGCGATTGCTGCAATGGTCTGCGGCGTGTTTTACCGTGAATTTACTAAGTTTTTTGATTTTACGGGCACAACTTCCTTGGCGGTATCCCATGTACATTTATTTATGTTAGGCGCAGTTATATTTTTGATAATTGCATTGTTCAACAGCAAGCTTCAGTTGGACCAAACAAAATTATGGAAACCATTTCTGATTGTATACAATATTGGACTGCCTTTTATGGTGATTATGTTCTTGGTCAGAGGTATTATGCAAGTAGTAGGTTTTGATGGGGGAGCTATGATATCCGGTATTGCCGGTGCTTCACACATCATTTTAGGTGCAGGTATTGTGTTATTTTTTATTATGTTGCTTCAGGCGGTTGGAAAAAAGCAATCGCATAAAAATCAGGCAGTATAGTATCATATAGAAAGTAACCGATCATTTTAGAAAAATTTCTGCGTTACATAATCGTAAAATAAAAGCAGTTCACAATTTTTGTGAACTGCTTTTATTTGTATATCATATAAAATTCTTTAATATAATTTGATTATGTAGTGTATCGTGATTTACAGTATGATTCAAACATACTTGTTTGGGACTATCTGTTAAAATTCTGTTATAATGCTTTTGTCACAACAGGGAGGCGAATATAAGAATTGATCAATATGGTTTCCTTCATAAAAATATTTGGGTGCAGAAGGACGATATTGATATTCGAATGTATCAATAATAATCAGTTTAATTTTCATACGGGAAGGAATAATATTTTTAATAAATACACTGGCTTGCTGTCCCGGCTGTACGCCTTCTTTCAATTCAGCCAAGCCTGCCAGATTGGGTGTCAGCTCTACAAAAATACCATAGGGCTCAACAGAACGAATGATACCTGCAACGGTTTCTCCTGTTTGAAACATAGCAATATTTTCTTCCCATGTCCCCAGTAGTTCTTTATGTGTTAACGTAATACGGTCGTTGTCTAATGATTTTACAGCTACACGTATATCCATACCAACATAAAAACGTTCTTTGGGATGGTCAATACGTGAAATAGAGATAGCATCTATGGGCAGCAAGGATATAATGCCGCATCCAATATCAGCAAAAGCACCGAAATTTTCCAGATGTGTCACCCTGGCATTTACGATGTCACCCGGCTGTAAGGCAGAGATAAATTCTTCCATACATTTTTCTTGTGCCATTCTGCGTGACAGTATTGCTACCGTACTGCCGTCTTCATTTTTTTGAAAACCTACAATCATAAAACAAACAGGGCGGTTTACCCTTGATATAATTGCAATATCTCTCACGTTTCCTTCACGAATTCCGATTGCACTGTCTTCTCTTGGAATAATTCCTTTCATGCAGCCAAGGTCCACAATTAAATTGTGGGCACTGTCACATATCAATGCACGACCTTCTAAAATCTGTCCTTCGTGGCAGGCATCTGTGAGGGTAGAAATATTCGCCATTGCGGCTCTGTTTTGGGGTGTATCTATTATCCAACCCTCAGGATAGTATAAACTCATTTTATTAGCCTCCCTTTTTATTGTCCGAATTATCTATATGCGAATAAATGTGTATTCATACACAAAGAACGGAAATATTTCTGATTGGTAGCTTTTAAAAAATGAATTTTTATGTATTACAATAGATTGACTTGCATATTGATGCTCTTTCTATTAAAATAAAATGTAACTTCACGTTTTATAAGAAAGGGTGTTTTCATGAAAAAACAAATGATAGGTTTACTTGCAGCCGTTGTAGCCATTAGTGCTGCGTTGGTTGGCTGCGGTTCAAATAACGGACAATCCTCACAAGTATCTTCAGCAGAATCCAGTGTGTCTTCCACGGTTTCCAGAGTCAATGAAGATGCGGATAAACCGGTTGGATATCAATTGGATTTACCGGCAGAAGGGGAAGAAATCGCTGTGATTGATACCAATATGGGTGTGATGAAAATGCGTTTATTCCCAAATGCTGCTCCAAAAACAGTAGAGAATTTTACTACGCTGGCAAAACAAGGTTATTACAACGGTCAAATTTTCCACCGTGTGATTAATGACTTTATGATTCAAGGCGGCGACCCAACCGGCACAGGAACCGGCGGAGAAAATATTTGGGGAACAGACGGTTTTGAAGATGAATTCAATGCCAATCTTTTGAATATTCGCGGTTCTGTTGCTATGGCAAACAGAGGTAAGAACACAAACGGAAGCCAATTTTTTATCAACCAGAAAAAAGCAGAATCCTTTGAAGGATGGGATTACTACACAAGTTTATATAACAATTTCCGTCAAAATCAGTCTGCCTTTTTGCAGGCATACGGAAGTTGTCCAAATATTTACCGCATTACAGATGATGTAAAAACCTTATACGAGCAAAATGGCGGTAGTCCAACATTGGACGGATATTATAGTGTAAATCAAACGGGGCATACTGTTTTTGGACAGATATTCGAAGGTTTGGATGTACTGGATGCCATTGCTGCAGTTGAGACAGACAGCAATACGGACAAACCGTTGACAGATGTTGTCATTAACAGCATTACAATCGAGCAGTATCATGCTGAATGATTGTGTTCGCAAGACAAATGGAAAGGAGGGTTTCTATGAGCGACCGTAAAGGGGATACGCAGGAAATCTATGAGAAACGCCGTATGCAAGACGGAAAACAAGCGAAGGAGAAAATTCCGATGAAGCCGGAGAGCAGGAGTAAATTATTTGCTTGTCTGGCTTATATTCCATTTGTTTGGATTGTCAGCTATTTTGCAGAACGAAAAAATGAGTTTGTACGTTTTCATGTAAAACAAGGTATGAAATTAACTTTGCTGACATTGGTTGTAGGCGCTGTTGCTTGGGCATTGAATGCATTTTTTTCCTGGATTTTTTCTTATTCCGTTCCAACACCAACGCCGGAAGATTTGTCGCACGTAACAACGGGAGTAAATTCTGTAGGGCAAACACTGTGTATTATTGTAGCTTTTGTAGCCACCATTATATTGGTGTCTTACGCTTTATATGGCGTGATTGCAGCAGCAAGAGGAAAAATGGCAGATTTACCTTTATTGGGAAAACAAAAACGTGAAAAAGACGAAAATCAGGATCAACAATCCTAAAGAAAGAAATTACTGCAAAAAGTGACAGATTTCATTGACATTTTGATGCAAAAAGAGATATAATAAAAATATATTGTTATGTTCCCAACAGCATGAACGGTTTTGCATTGGGAACATCTTTTTTGTTTTATATCTATACCATATTTTATCTATTATAAATAAATCAGTGTACTGAATGTTGATTGGGAGGATTCTATGGCTACCAAGTATATTTTTGTAACCGGCGGTGTGGTATCCGGTTTAGGAAAAGGAATAACAGCTGCGTCACTTGGCCGTTTGTTAAAATCAAGAGGATTGAAAGTGACGATGCAAAAATTCGATCCATATTTGAATATTGATCCCGGTACAATGAATCCGTTCCAACACGGTGAGGTATTCGTAACCGATGACGGTGCAGAAACGGATTTGGACTTGGGTCACTATGAACGCTTTATTGACGAAAATTTATCTCAAAACAGCAATGTTACTTCCGGCAGAATCTACTGGAATGTATTGCAGAATGAACGTAACGGACATTATAACGGCGGTACAGTGCAAGTTATCCCTCATATTACAAATGAAATTAAAAATCGCATTGCATTGGGAAAAGAAAATGTTGACGTTGCCATTGTTGAAGTTGGCGGTACAGTGGGCGATATTGAAAGTCAGCCGTTTTTGGAGGCAATCCGTCAATTCGGCGCTGAAGTGGGCAGAGGAAACTGCTTATTTATTCATGTTACATTGGTTCCTTATTTGGCAGCTTCCAGTGAACAAAAAACAAAACCAACACAGCACAGCGTAAAAGAGCTGCTGTCCATTGGCATTCAACCTGATATTATTGTTCTGCGTGCTGAAATGGAAGTAGCAGAAGAACATAAAAAGAAAATTGCATTATTCTGCAATGTACCTGAAAATTGTGTGATTCAAAACTTAGATTTACCTTTATTGTATTCCGTTCCATTGGCATTAAAAGAAGAGCGTTTGGATGACATTGTTTGTCAGCGCTTTGGACTGGAAACTCCCGGAGCAGACTTAACTGAATGGACCAAAATGGTAAACACTGCACTTTCTATCAATAAGAAAGTAAAAATCGGCATGGTTGGAAAGTATGTTGAGTTAAGAGATGCTTATTTAAGTGTAGCAGAGGCTTTAACACACGGCGGAATCGGCAATGAAGTAAAAGTAGATATTGAATGGATTGATTCTGAAGAAATTGATGCAGACAATGTTGAAGCAAAACTGGGACATCTTGACGGTGTATTGGTACCGGGTGGATTTGGACAAAGAGGTGTAGAAGGAAAAATTACAGCAATTGAGTATGTACGTACTCATAACATTCCTTTCTTTGGTATTTGCTTAGGTATGCAGTTAGCAGTGGTTGAGTATTGCCGCAATGTTTTGGGACTTTCAGATGCGAACTCTGCTGAGTTTGATATGGACAGTAAAAATCATGTGATTGATATTATGCCTGACCAAAAACATGTGGAGCAGCTTGGCGGCACCATGCGTCTGGGTAAATATCCTTGCCAGATTATGCCTGATACCAAAGCGGCAGAAATCTATGGCGATAATTTAATTTACGAACGTCATCGTCATCGTTTTGAAGTGAATAACGATTATAGAGAACAACTGGAGCAAGCAGGTATGATTTTCTCCGGAAGAGCACCTGACAACCGCATTGTTGAGATGATGGAGATTAAAGACCATCCATGGTACATTGCAGTGCAATTCCATCCTGAGTTTAAATCTCGTCCAAACAGACCGCATCCTTTGTTTAAAGGTTTTGTAGGTGCAGCATTAAAATATAAAGAATCGAAATAGAAAAGAGCAACTGTGAAAACAGTTGCTCTTTTTTTAGTTAAGATAGCTGTAGATTTTTTGTAAGTTTGGATATTAGCGAACACCGCCACCGCCGCCTCCAAATCCACCGCCGCCTCCACCGAAGCCGCCGCCACCGCCTCCAAATCCGCCAAATCCGCCTTTGCCGGAAGATGGGGGATTTGCAATACGGGTTGCAGCTGTGCTGATAGAAGTTAATTTATCTCCCAAACCGGAAGCGAAGTTCTCACTGCGGAATCCGGAATGATGATAATGAGACATAAACATCCAATAAAAGTACGTATTTCCAAAGGTAGAGGTCATATAGTCATCATTGTCTATATTTGGATATGCAAGTTTTAGCTGTTTGCATACTTTATCTGATATTCCCATCATAGTGGCGTAGACCAGATAATCCTTCCATAGCTCTAAATGGGGAAGTTCGTATTCTTTCATGTTGGAGAACTCCAGCATATACTTCTCAAGGCCTTTCCAAACCATGTACATTGTCTCGCCCTGTACACTTAGACGATTAGGACCTGTATTCATAATATAAGTGAAAATACCCGCTAAAATTGCCGCAATTCCAATATAAATCATAGATGAAGCAAAAATGGTGATTATACCTGCAACAATTGCTGCTATACCAAAATATTTGATTACTTTTACAAAATACTGACTTTTTTCATAATAACCGTATGGTCTGATTTCATCTTTTGCGCGTGCAAATAATGTTTCAAACATGGTGTTTACATATTTGCCATGCTTCTTTGTGTAAGCGGAGAACTGTTTTAACGTAAAAGAACCATTTGTTTCTGTTGCTATGGTTGTGACCAAGGAAAGCATCACTTGTTCGCTTAAAGTAAGCGTTTCGTTTTTTGTATTGCCGATTGGTGTTAAAGTCAGAGTATCTGTTTCATCGGAGCCAAATTCCAAATAACCTTTATTGGACAGGCTCATTAAGGTAGCGCTAAACACATATCCGCGTATTTTTTGAGTAATACCGCCTTTGTAATGATAATACAGCAAAGCTGCAGCAGCCGGGCTGCTTCCTTTTGGAATTTCCCTTGTATATTCAGGAACATTCACTTTATGACGACGTGTAAGATAACGTGTTAAGACAAACAAACCGATTGCTATCACTATGATAACAGCGGCAATTGAGATATCCAATACTCCCAGCATATATTCATGCTCTTGCTTTTTCTGATAAGCGGTAGCCCACTCCAATTCTTCGTTTTGGATATTTTGCAGATTGGTTGATGAGCTTGTTCTTGTTACATTTGGAAAAAGTGCAAGAGGGGCTGCAATACGCGTTTCAACCATGGTTTGTGCGGGAATATTTTGTGCAGTAAATGATATTTGATTTGGAGAATCAATGGTTAAAAAGCTGTCTGCCGTACAGTGCAGCCAAGCATATGGATTATCTGTTACAGTTTCATTTTGCGGCAGTGTTACAGTCACATTCATATTTGTAATGGGAATGGAAAACTGTGAACCGATAAATTGATAGTACAGTACCGCTGTGTCAGGGTAAGCTGTAATACAATTGGTAAACGTATATTGAATTTCAAAATTACGTGTTCCTTCATAAATACGCGGCATAAACAGACCAATTTCTATTGTATTACCTTTTTTCGTATAATAACATACGTTTTGCAGATTGGAAGGTGCATTTTCAGGGTCAGATACCTCTTGCAAATTGTATGTTATGTGATTGTCAACATCATATACGGAAAGACCTGCTAAAGAATCAACTTGGTTAGATGGAAGTTCGATGGTTTTATAAATATTGCGGTATGCCTGGTCTCTGTTTTCCAATGTAATTTGCCACGTTTCTTTGACGGTCATATCTCCGTTTTCAGTTACAGTCGCTTGTATATTCAGGTTATCCAGAACTTGCTTGGAATCTCCTCTGTAATCAGTATTGCTCATAACAAGCGGTATTGCTATTGCAAAAACTGCAGCTGTTACAGCCAGAAAGATTCCAATTTTTATGAGTAAAGATTTTGTCATAGTGTTCTCCTAAGAGTGCATGAATTAAAATTGTACCTTAGGTACTGCCTTTTCCGCCTCATTCATTTCAAAGTATGGGCGTTCTTTATATTTAAAGATATTGGCGATGATATTGGATGGGAAACGTTGTAAATACTCGTTGTATTTCATAACAGTATCATTGTAGAATTGACGTGCAAATGCTATTTTTTCTTCCAAGTCTTTCAGTTGTCTTTGCAAGTCTAAAAAGTTATCATTTGCTTTTAAATCGGGATAATTTTCAGCAGTTGCAAAGATATTGGCAATTGCCCCGGAAAGTTTTTGGTTGCTTTGCATTAATTCCTCCGGCGTTTTCGCCTTCATTGCTGCTGCACGCCATTTTGTTACTTCTTCCAATGTGCTTTTTTCGTGAGAAGCATATGCTTTCACTGTTTCTACTAAGTTAGGGATTAAATCGTAGCGCTGTTTCATTTGTACGTCAATTTGTGACCATGCATTGTCTACACGAACAGAGCGCTCAACCAAATTGTTATACATCACAATAACAGAAATAATGAGGATGATAACAATTGCTCCTATAATGCTGCCTGCGATAATCCAACCTATCATAGCAGTCACCTCCATAAAATATTGATAGAATATAGCATAATCTATGATCATGTATTTGCTGTTTCTATTGTAGTATATGTTATCATGTATTGATTTAAATGAAAAGTTCCAACTTTGTTACGAAATACGCTGCAAAGTGTATTTTTGTCAAAAAAATAAAACTACAGGGTGCAGACATTTATTTGCACCCTGTAGCTTACATTATAGCGTTTATACGTTAAAACGTTCTAGTCAACAAACCAAATTTGTGAATATTGAAGGATGTTCCTTTCAATGTTTGTTTTACTATTATATCATGTTTTCAGAAATTCTGTAACAAAGTGTCATAAGACTGTCACCCAAATGGACTGCTTCAACAATTGCGTCTGAATATTTTGGATTGATATCATAATGGCTAAAATTCCAATAATTTTTAATGCCCAAAGAATACAGTTTATCAACCAAAGCCGGAACAGTTTCCTGCGGAACGCACAAAACAGCCATGTCCGGTTTTACTTTTTGATAAAACTCATCGATATCGTTAATATCCAAAATGGTGTGGTCTTTTAGTTTAGTACCGATTTTTTGTGGGTCATTGTCAAAAATTCCGGTTAATATAAAACCCTGCATTTCAAAAGATAAGTGAACAGTCACAGCATGTCCCAAATTACCGGCTCCAAGAATAATTGCTTTGTATGAATTTTGAATGCCCATAATATTGCCTATTTCTGTACGGAGCTGATCTACCATGTAGCCGTAGCCTTGCTGACCAAAACCGCCAAAACAGTTTAAATCTTGACGAATTTGAGAGGCAGTAAGTCCCATATTTTCAGACAATTCTTTTGAGGAAACTCTATTAATTCCTCTATTTTTTAATGTAGTTAGATGACGATAATAGCGAGGTAATCTTCTAATTACAGGCATAGAAATATAATTACTTTTTGCCATAAGTCAGCACCTCCAATACAATTTTATAGGAGTTTTACAAGACGATTGTTGATTTCTTGCAAGAATGTTTCTGTGTCAACGGTTCTCTTGTTTTCTAAAGAGGACAATGCGTATAAATCACCTGTCATAACACCGTCTTCAATGGTCTGAATGGATGCTTGCTCTAATTTATTTGCAAAATCAACCAATTCAGGAGTATTGTCCAACTCGCCTCTTTTTCTCAAAGCACCTGTCCATGCAAACAAGGTAGCCATAGAGTTGGTAGAGGTTTTCTCTCCTTTTAAGTGTTTGTAATAGTGTCTTTGTACAGTGCCGTGCGCAGCTTCGTATTCGTATACACCGTCAGGAGATACCAAAACAGAAGTCATCATGGCAAGGCTGCCAAATGCGGTTGCAACCATGTCAGACATAACGTCACCGTCATAGTTTTTGCATGCCCAAATGTAACCGCCGTTGGAACGAACCACTCTTGCAACAGCATCATCAATAAGAGTATAGAAATACTCAATGCCGGCAGCTTCAAATTTCTCTTTGTATTCCTTCTCGTAGATTTCTGCAAAGATATCTTTAAAACGATGGTCATATTTTTTGGAAATGGTATCTTTTGTGGAGAACCATAAATCTTGTTTTAAATCCAATGCGTAATTAAAGCAGGCACGTGCAAAGCTTTCAATGCTTTTATCTAAGTTATGTAAACCTTGCAAAATGCCCGGTGTTTCAAAGTTATGAATCAATGCTCTTTCTTCGGTACCGTCTGCTTTTGTTACAACCAGCTCTGCTTTGCTGTTTGCTTCTACTACCATTTCAGTATTTTTATAAACATCACCGTATGCATGACGTGCAATGGTAATTGGTTTTGTCCAAGTTGGAATAAAAGGTGTAATGCCTTTTACAACAATTGGAGAACGGAACACAGTGCCATCCAGTAATGCGCGGATGGTACCGTTAGGAGATTTCCACATTTGTTTTAAGTTGTACTCTACCACGCGGTCCGCATTGGGAGTAATGGTAGCACATTTTACAGCTACACCGTATTTTTTTGTAGCATATGCGGAGTCAAATGTAACCTGGTCGTCGGTTGCTTCTCTATGTTCAAGACCAAGATCGTAATACTCGGTTTTTAGGTCAATATAAGGGGTTAATAAGATATCTTTAATCATCTTCCAGATGATACGGGTCATTTCGTCGCCATCCATCTCAACGAGAGGGGTTTTCATTTGAATTTTATCTGCCATTGCAAACATCCTCCTAATATTATTGATTTTGTTCTCTTGTATAATTTAACAAGCCGCCTGCCAGTACCAAATCACGCTGGCGTTCTGTTAATACAGGTTCCAGTTCAATCTCAGTACCTTTTGTTTTATTTTTCAAAATGACTTTGCCGCCGTTGGCAATCGCGGTACGGATATTCGGCAATTCCAATTCATCCATTTGGTCAATGGTGTCATAATCCGATTCATTTTTAAAGGTAAACGGTAAAATGCCTGCATTGGCAAGGTTTGCACAGTGAATACGAGCAAAGGATTTTGCCACAACTGCTTTTACGCCAAGATAAAGGGGTACAAGGGCAGCGTGTTCACGGGAAGAACCTTGACCATAGTTAGAACCGCCGATGATAATGCTTGGTCCTTCTTTACGGCAGCGTTCCGGGAATTTTTCATCACAAACTGCAAAGCAGAAGTTGGACAAATAAGGAATGTTGGAACGGTAAGGAAGAATTTTTGCACCGGCGGGCATGATGTGGTCGGTTGTGATATTATCTCCGACTTTCAGCAATGCTTTTGCGGTAATAGTTTCTTCCAGTGCGCTTGTAGTTGGGAATTCTTTGATATTTGGTCCGCGTAATACTTCTACTTTATCCATTTCTTCGACAGGAGCAGGAGGTTCTACCATGTTATCATTGATTAAGAAGTGTTCAGGTTGTGCAATATCTACTTTTTCACCCAGTGTTTGAGGGTTTGTAAATACACCGGTCAAAGCAGAGACAGCAGCTGTTTCCGGACTTACCAGATATACTTGTCCGGTAGCAGTGCCGGAACGTCCTTCGAAGTTACGATTAAAGGTACGCAAAGAAACACCGTTTGTATTTGGTGATTGACCCATGCCGATGCAAGGACCGCAGGCACTTTCCAAAATACGTGCGCCTGCTGCAATTAAATCAGCCAAAGCGCCGTTTTGTGCAAGCATGTTAAATACTTGTTTAGAACCTGGTGCAATGGAAAGACTAACGTCAGGATGTACTGTTTTGCCTTTTAAAATGGCAGCTACACGCATTAAATCCAAATAAGATGAGTTAGTGCAGGAGCCGATACAAACTTGGTCCACTTTTTTTGCACCGATTTCATCAATGGATTTGATGTTATCAGGGCTGTGAGGACAAGCTGCAAGCGGTTTCAGTTGAGAAAGATTAATTTCGTATACTTCATCGTAAACAGCATCGTCATCAGCTTTTAATTCCACCCAATCCTCTTCGCGGCTTTGCGCTTTCAAAAAGCCACGGGTAACATCGTCGGAAGGGAAAATGGAAGTGGTAGCACCAAGCTCCGCGCCCATATTGGTGATGGTAGCACGTTCAGGAACAGTCAGTGTTGCCACACCAGGACCACCGTACTCGATGATTTTTCCTACGCCGCCTTTTACGGTTAACAAACGGAGCACTTCCAAAATGACATCTTTGGCGGAAACCCAGTCTTGCAGCTGACCTGTTAGGTTAATGCGAACCATTTTTGGCATGGTAATATGGTAAGCGCCGCCGCCCATAGCAACTGCTACGTCAAGACCACCTGCACCCATAGCCAGCATACCGATACCGCCGTTGGTTGGTGTATGGCTGTCAGAACCGATTAATGTTTTTCCGGGAATACCGAAACGTTCCAGATGAACTTGGTGGCAAATTCCGTTGCCCGGACGAGAAAAGTAAATGCCGTGTTTTTTTGTAACTGTTTGAATAAATCTGTGGTCGTCCGCATTTTCAAATCCGGTTTGCAATGTGTTGTGGTCAATATAAGCAACAGATTTTTCTGTTTTGACTCTTGGAACGCCCATTGCCTCAAATTCTAAATAAGCCATGGTTCCTGTAGCGTCCTGTGTCAAAGTTTGGTCAATTTTTAGACCAATATCGCTTCCTACGGTCATTTCACCGCTGAGCAAATGTGCTTTAATAATTTTTTGAGCAATTGTGTAACCCATCGTATACCCCTTTCAATGTACGAAACACCATTCATATAACATTCATTTCGTTTCCACATATCATAATTATTCATATTATCTAATATTTTCAATTCCTTGTCAACTTTTAATGACGGTTTTTGAAGTACTTATATCAATGATTAAGGCTGTTTTTTTCATCTGATTTTTTATTTTTATAAAGTTAAGGCAGGCTGCATTCCTCCGGTAATTATTATTTTTTATCAAAATATCTTGTCTGTTTACAGTTCAAGTGGTATAACAACTGTACACACGGGGTACAAATTCAATGTGAATCGAAATTTTATTATCATCGTCTAAAATACCTGAGATATGTTATTATTGTTTTAGTGCAAATAATTTTCAAAAATGTGATAGCAGCACAACAAAAATAGAAAGAAACATCTTGAAATTTTTAGAATTTTGATTGTCGTCAAAAACGTTTTAGATGTTGATTCGTAAAAAATTGCTTCACAAATTTTTTTATGCTATAATACTTTGATAGCAATATTACATAGACGAGTTTGGAAAATTTTTATTTTTACGTATGATTTCCTTTGTTTTACGGCACACTATGTGCTGTAGGAGGTGTTTTGATGAACCAACATCAAAATTCAGAACAGCGTCATACAACAAGCAAAACGAATTCCTTTCATTTTGAAGATGCTTATGTCAATCTTGCGTATGAAAACAATTCCAATTCCCCCGATGATACACAGCAGAACAATGATGACCCGCAAATGGATAAAATTCAAGAGTTGGGTTCTGTGCTGACTGATAACGGAAAGCATAAAATTCATTGTTTGACCATTATCGGACAAATAGAAGGGCATTATGTATTGCCGAGTCAGAATAAAACAACCAAATATGAGCACATCATTCCACAGTTGGTGGCCATTGAAGAAGAACCTGAAATCGAAGGACTCTTAATATTGCTCAATACGGTAGGCGGAGATGTGGAAGCCGGGCTGGCTTTGGCAGAGCTGTTTGCAGGCATGAAAAAGCCAACGGTTTCCCTGGTGCTTGGAGGAGGCCATTCTATTGGCGTTCCCCTTGCGGTAGCGGCACAAAAATCGTTTATTGCGCCGTCTGCAACCATGACGATACATCCTGTACGTATGAACGGTTTAACATTAGGCGTTCCGCAGACGTTTGAATACTTTCAAAAGATGCAGCAGCGTATTACAACGTTTGTAAGCAAGCATTCCAAAATGAACCCTGAACGTTTTTATCAGTTGGCTATGAACACAGAAGAGCTGGTGATGGACGTAGGTACTGTATTGGATGGTCCCGATGCGGTAAAAGAAGGATTGATTGACGGTCTTGGCAGCTTATCCGATGCACTGGAATGTTTATATGAAATGATTGATAACAATAAAAAAGAGCATGGACATGCAGAACACACAGAAGATAAACCTTCTGTAGAAGAGCAGCCTGCTGTGAAATCAAGCCATGCTGATACAGAAAAGAAAACAAAAAAACGAACAACGAAAAAATAAGAAAAGGAAGGCATGTTGGGGAAATACCCATAAATGCCTGCCTTGTTTACATATGGTATAACGAAAAACAAGAGGTGAGACAGTGGCACAACGAACGAACAAAAAGCCGGCTAATACCAAAACAAAACGAACACAAGCAGTAAAAAAGAATACGCAGACAAAGACAAGAGCTGCTGCGCGAAAACCTCGTGACCAAGAAGTACATAAACAACGCAATCAGATTGTAGCTATTTTATTATTTGCATTTTCCGTTTTTCTGGGATGTTTGGTATGTATCCAAGGAGAAAGCGCTTGGGCATGGATGCATCATGCGTTTTTAGGCTTATTTGGCATTATGTCATTGGCATGGCCAATTTTACTTTGTTACATATCAATTGTAATTGCCTTTGGAAGAACACAGGCACGAGCAGTATCGCGCATTGTTATGACAGTAATATTAATTGTCGTGCTGTGTGCTACGGTTTATATTTATACGGTAACGGAAGAGCAGCAAAAACTACCGTTTACCATGAACATGACAAGATTATATGACCAAGGTGCCATGAACTCAGGCGCAGGTATCTTCAGTGGTTTGTTTGGTATTCCGATTGTATCCATTTTGGGTTTTACCGGTGCCAAAATCGTGATTCTGATTGTACTGTTTGTCATGCTGATGGTATTAACTGGTATGACACTGCCAAGTTTAGTTCATGCATTTACAAAGCCTGCTGCCAAAGTGGCATCTAATATTCATGAAGCAAAAGAGCGCAAAGCTGCGCAAAAAGAATATATCAAAGCAGAATACACAGAGCCTCCTTTGTATCAAAACAATCGAAAAAATGATTCAGCTCCCATTGACATTGCTTTGGACGATGATGAAATCCCTGCTTATATGAAATATCAGCCAAAGCCTACCAAAAAAACAAAAAGCGAGAAATTAAAGAAACTGGAAAAGGTATTCAACTTTGGAGGTCAAACTGGAGATATCGTCGAACAAGAAGAAAACGGACAGAATAAGTTAGACTTTTTAGATGTTGAAATTGACCCGTCAAAGATTACACCACCGCCTGTCGTTCGTGTTGACCATCCGGAACAAGCAGATGTGACACATGCCACTGTATCTTCTGCTATTGATATCCCTTTAGACGAACCAAAGCAGCAGGAAACAACTCCTGTAAGGGAAGATGTTGAAGAGGTTTCCGTATCTGCTCCAGAGCATTCGGAAACCGCCGCAGAAGCTGCTGCATTTGCAGCAAAGGCAGTGGAGAAAGCAACCGCTGATGTACCTGCTACCGTAGAACAGCAGAAAGAGGCTGAGAAAAAGAATACATATCAATTTCCTCCTGTTTCTATGCTCGAGGTAAGTAAAGAACTGGATACACGCAATGTAACGGAAGAATTGCAGGTAAACGGCCAATTGTTGGTGGAAACATTAAAAAGCTTTGGCGTTCAAACCAAAATTTTAGATATCAGCCGCGGTCCTGCCGTAACTCGATATGAGTTGCAGCCTGCCGCAGGTGTGAAAATCAGCAAAATTACAAATTTGGCAGACGATATTGCCATGAATCTTGCCGCGTCAGGCGTGCGTATTGAAGCGCCAATTCCAGGAAAAGCCGCTGTCGGCATTGAAGTTCCAAACAAAAATGTAGGTGTTGTGCGTATGCGTGACTTGGTAGAATCCAATCGTTTTTGTTCTGCACCAAGCAAATTGACTGTTGCGCTGGGACGTGATATTTCGGGACAAGTGACCGTAGCCGACCTTGCCAAAATGCCGCACTTGCTCATTGCGGGTTCCACAGGTTCCGGTAAATCCGTTTGCATTAACTCACTGATTATCAGTTTGCTGTATAAGGCAACGCCTGATGAGGTCCGATTTTTAATGGTAGACCCTAAGGTGGTAGAGTTGGGTATTTATAACGGTATTCCGCATTTGTTGGTGCCTGTTGTGACAGACCCGCGTAAAGCTGCGGGTGCATTGGGATGGGCAGTGACAGAAATGCTCAACCGTTACAAAATGTTCGCCGACAACAATGTGCGCGACTTGGCTTCCTTTAACCGTTTGATTGGGGATAAAGAAGAATATGTGCGTGATGATGGCGTTACGTTAAAGAAAATGCCCCAGATTGTGATTATCATTGACGAGTTGGCCGACCTGATGATGGCAGCGCCCAATGAAGTAGAAGACTCCATATGCCGTTTGGCGCAAATGGCGCGTGCGGCAGGTATGCACTTGGTGATTGCCACACAGCGTCCGTCTGTTGACGTTATCACAGGTATTATCAAAGCAAATATTCCAAGCCGTATTGCATTTGCGGTTTCTTCTCAAATTGATTCCCGTACCATTTTGGATATGGGCGGAGCCGAAAAGTTACTGGGACGGGGCGATATGCTGTTTGCCCCAATGGGTTCGCAAAAGCCGCTTCGTGTACAAGGGTGTTATGTGGATGACCGTGAAATTGAGTCCATTGTGAATTTTGTGAAAAAATCAAAACCGTCAGAATATGACCAATCTGTCATAGAAGGTATTGAGAAAAATGCAGTAGCGGAAAAATCCAAAGGAGATGAGGATACTGCCGATGCAAAGAGCACAGACCCTATGATGGATGAAGCGATTAAATGCGTTGTAGAAGCAGGACAAGCTTCTACTTCATTGCTGCAAAGACGGTTACGCCTGGGCTATGCAAGAGCGGGTCGTTTGATTGATGAAATGGAACAAATGGGCATTGTAGGTCCCCATGAAGGTTCTAAGCCGCGTCAGGTGTTGATTACCTATCAACAATGGCTGGAAATGACCATGCAAAAGAATGACGCTGCAAATGAGGATACGGAAGAATAAAAAAGGAGGTGTGCTGAAATGGCATTTTTGCCGACCACAAAACAAGAGATAGAACAGCTGGGCTGGGATGTGCCTGATTTTGTATTGGTAACAGGAGATGCTTATGTAGACCATCCAACTTTTGGCGTAGCAATTATTTCTCGCTTGTTGGAAAGTTACGGTTATAAAATTTCCATTTTGGCACAGCCTGACTGGCGCACCGACCGCGATTTTACAAGATTTGGACAGCCGAAATTAGGATTTATGGTCACTGCGGGCAATATCGATTCCATGGTTGCCCACTATACCGCTGCCAGAAGAAAACGCAGCGACGACGCTTATTCCCCCGGAGGAAAGGCAGGAAAACGTCCTGACCGTGCCGTTACGGTGTATACCAAAAAGATAAAAGAAATTTATCCTGATTCCCCCGTAGTCATTGCAGGTTTGGAGGCCTCCCTCAGACGTTTTGCCCATTATGATTATTGGGATAACAGGATTCGTCCCTCTGTTTTGATTGAATCCGGGGCAGACCTACTCTCCTTTGGTATGGGAGAGAAACAAACCATAGAAATTGCCTCCCGTTTACTGCAGGGCGAACCGATTTGTACACTGACGAATATTAAAGGAACTTGTTATGCCGTACCTGCCAACGAATATAAACCGGGACCTGCAGTAGAATGTCCCAGTTATGAGCAGGTATGTCAGTCAAAGCGGGAGTACGCAATTTCCTGCCGCAAACAGCAGGATGAGCAGGACGCAGTACGCGGAAAAAAATTGATACAACGACATGGGGATATGATAGTGGTACAAAATCCGCCTATGCCGCCGCTGTCTCAAGAAGAATTTGACAAGGTGTATGAATTGCCGTTTGAACGGGCGTATCATCCAAGTTATGAAAAAGAGGGAGGCGTACCTTCCATTCAGGAAGTAGAGTTTTCCATTACGCATAACCGCGGCTGTTTCGGCGCCTGCAACTTTTGTGCCATTGCATTTCATCAGGGCAGAGAAATTACTGCCAGAAGTGAAGCGTCCGTATTAAGAGAAGCGAAAACATTAACTGAAATGCCGAACTTTAAAGGATACATTCATGATGTAGGTGGTCCGACTGCTAACTTTAGAAGTCTGTCTTGTGATAAACAAATCAAACATGGTTTGTGCAAGGCAAAGAAATGCTTGGCGCCAACCCCATGTAAATTATTGAAAGTAGATCATTCCGAATACTTACATATGCTGAGAAAGTTGCGTGCGGTTCCGAAAGTAAAAAAAGTATTTATTCGTTCGGGAATTCGTTATGATTATCTCATGCAGGATTCTGATGAAAGTTTCTTTAAAGAATTGGTGCAGCATCACGTCAGCGGACAGTTAAAAGTAGCGCCTGAGCATTGTTCCGCCAATGTGTTGGACCATATGGGAAAACCGCATATTGAAGCGTACAAAGCGTTTCAAAAACGGTTTTATCAAATCACAAAGTCCATTGGAAAAGAACAATATTTGGTTCCGTATTTGATGTCCTCTCACCCGGGCAGTACGCTAAAGGACGCTGTGGCGCTGGCTTTGTTCTTAAAGCAGGAGAATCTGCGTCCCGAACAGGTACAGGATTTTTATCCGACTCCGGGTACCATTTCTACGTGTATGTTTTATACAGAGCTGAATCCATATACATTAGAAAAGGTTTACGTACCCAAAACAGACAAAGAAAAAGCAATGCAGCGAGCATTGTTGCAATATTTTAATCCAAAAAACAAAGCGTTGGTAATCGAAGCGTTGAAAGCTGCGGGGCGTTCTGACTTAATCGGTAATGATGCAAAGTGTTTGGTACGCCCAATGCAACCGCAACAAAGCGCGTCCAAAGGGGGACAGGCTGAATCATGGAAGAAAAAGAAAAGAAGTCCGCTGCGGAACATTCACGCCAAAAAGTCCAAAAAAGGACGCTGATTTACAGCCTGGTTGCCGTAGGTTTTGCTTTGGCCGTTGTACTTAGCTTTGCATTGGCAGGCCGGTGGAGTACCATTTTCGGTTGGGTGGGATTAGGTCACTTTTCGCAGACTGCGAAAGACGCACCATTTTCTCTGCATGTGCTGGATGTGGGAAAAGCAGACGCTATGGTAGTTTCCTGTCATGATAAAACCATAGTCATTGACGGAGGCACCACAGACGGAGGAGATACGCTGACTACTTACCTGCAGCAAATGGATATTTCTCAAATTGATTTGGTCATCAATACCCATCCGGATAACGACCATTTACAGGGCTTAAAGCAAGTTGGAGAACACTTTACAGTCAATCAAATGATTGTGCCCGACTTGCCGCAGGATTTGCTGCCTTCTACAGATGAATATCTATCGACAATGGAAGTATATCAGGAGAAAGATGTCCCAATCAAACAAGCAGTACCCAATGAGACGGTTTGGCTTGATGAATTAAAGATTGAGTTTTTAGCGCCGTTACAGTTTTATGATACAATGAATAATAATTCTGTTGTGGTAAAACTAACCTACGGTGATACTTCCTTTTTAATGATGGGTGACGCAGAAAAAGAGGAAGAGCAAGATTTGCTAAACAGTGGTGCGAATTTGCAAGCAGATGTCATTAAAATTGGACATCATGGCAGTAAGACTTCCACAACGCAGGAGTTTTTAAATGCAGTACAGCCCAATATGGCAGTGATTTCTGTAGGACCGGACAAAAATGAACTGCCAAAATCCGAAGTGCTGCAAAGACTTGAGAAATCCAATGTAAAAACATATCGTACAGATAGTTCAGGCACTGTTATTTTTATGAGCGATGGCGCTGACATTACCGTTGCAACAGAACAATAAAAGGAGAAAATCACATGAGCAGAAAAATTGTAATCGACCGTTTTGAAGGAACCTATGCTATTTGTGAGGACAAAGACCAAAAGTTTTTTGCAATTGAAATTGCAGAATTGCCGCAGGGAGCAAAAGAAGGCCATGTTATTGAAATCAAAGATGATGGCACCCTTGCCATTGACCAGAAGGAAACAGACCTGCGCCGCGAAAAAAATAAAAAATTGCAAAATAGCTTGTGGAAATAAACATGAGATACAGAAAAGAACCTCTATGCATAAGAGACGGATATGCATAGAGGTTCTTTTTATCTATTTTAGAAAAGTTTTCAGCAATGTTTCTTTGAAAGAAGTATAGGGCGCATAGCGAATTGGAATATCCAAACGATTGGATTTTTTTAAAATACTTTTTTGATGGCTGAATGTAAGGAAAGATTGTTTTCCGTGATAACTGCCCATACCGCTTTCACCAACGCCCCCAAACGGAAGGTGGTGTGATGCTAAGTGCATAATGGTGTCGTTGATACAGCCTCCGCCAAAAGATAAACTTTGTAAAATTCGTTTTTGTGTGGCTTTGCAGTTGCTGAATAAATATAATGCCAAAGGTTTTGGGCGGGAACGTATCCAAGTAATAACATCTTCTATATCATGATATGTCAAAAGAGGAAGAATCGGGCCGAATATTTCTTCCTGCATGACAGGAGAATCAGGATGCACGTTGTCCAAGATGGTAGGCGCAATTTGTCCATGTTCATTACCTACACCTCCCGTTATGATTTCCTGACCGTCCTTCAAATCCATAAGGCGGTGAAAATGTTTTTCATTGATAATTTTAGGATAGTTCTGATTATCCAGAGGATAGCTTCCCAAGAAATCACTTAAATACTGCTTCATATGATAAATCAGAGATTCTTTTACAGTATTGTGTACATACACATAATCAGGTGCTACACAGGTTTGACCTGCATTTAACAGTTTGCCGAATACAATCCGTTTTGCCGCCAAAGCAATATTTGCCGTTTCGTCCACAATACAAGGGCTTTTTCCACCAAGCTCCAAACAAACGGGCGTTAAATGTTTGGAGGCCTTTTCCATGACCAATTTACCCACAGAAGTACTGCCCGTAAAAAAGATAAAGTCGAATTTTTCTTCCAGCAATAAAGTATTTTCTTCTCGTCCGCCTAAAACAACGGCAATGTGTTTTTCAGAAAAACATTCCGATACCATTTGTTCCATTAATTTGGCAGTATGCGGTGCGTAAGCGGAGGGTTTTAAAATAGCACAGTTTCCGGCTGCAATTGCTCCAATCAGAGGAACCACGTTTAATTGAAATGGATAGTTCCAAGGGGCCATAATCAAAGTTATGCCAAGCGGTTCCGGCATGATAAAACTGACCGCAGGGAATTGCGTCATGGGGGTGGATACTCTTTTCGGTCTTGTCCATTCATTGAGATGTTCCAATGTATACCGTAGTTCATTTTTTACAATGCCGATTTCCGTCATATAACTCTCAAACGAAGATTTGTTCAAATCAGACTTCAGCGCAGTATAAATATCATGTTCATGTCTATCTATCCACTTTGCCAAATTGCGCAAAGACTGTTTGCGGAACAGAACGGATTTTGTGGTATCAGTATGAAAAAAATCTCGCTGCTGCTGTACAAGTTCTGTAATATTCATGGGTTTCACCGTTCTTTCCAATAGATTGTTTAAAAACAGTATATACCGTTTTCAAGCAAGTTACAACAAAGTAGAAATATGTTTTGACTTTATCTTTTGTTCTGTTTATAATTTTAATCACACAATGCAGAGAAATTTGTCAAATTGTGTGATGGAATCTATCGTATTGGGAGGAAGTACAATGCAGTCGATTTTGCTCGGGGTGTACCGCCATTATAAAGGAAATCATTATCAAGTATTGTACTTGGCAAAACACTCCGAAACTTTGGAGGATATGGTGGTGTATCAAGCGTTATACGGAGAACACGGTATTTGGGTACGTCCTGCTTCTATGTGGAATGAAACAGTGGACTATCAAGGCAAACAGGTAAAGAGGTTTACGTATATTGAAACAGAATGAACACACATTGGAGCAAATTTGTACGGATTTGTGCAGCAGAGAGAAGAAACGCGGCAGTATTGGTTTGTTGGGAGAAAAGGTATTGCATGCAGGGTTGAAATTATATTTTGAACCAAATCCTGATTTTCATGAAGTGAAAATCAATGGATTTGTTGCCGACATTTGCAATGCCAAAGGTATCATTGAAATTCAAACCAGAAATTTAGGAAAATTAAAACGTAAATTGGAAGTATTTTTGGAACAGATGCCGGTTACGATTGTTTATCCCATTGCACATACCAAATACTTGTGCTGGGTGGACGAAGAGACAGGTGATGTTACAGGCAGGCGGAAATCTCCCAAAACAGGCAGTGCTTGGGATTTGTTTAGGGAATTGTATCAATTGCGGTCTTTTTTGACACATCCTAATTTTTGTATTTGTGCCGCCTTAATTGACTTAGAGGAATATCGTTTACTCAATGGGTGGAGCAGAGATAAAAAGAAAGGGTCTACCCGTTATGACCGCATTCCGATTCAGTTGGTCGAATTGATTTATCTCATGACAAAGGAAGATTACCGTGCTATCATACCCAATACTTTGCCTAAGAAGTTTACTTCCAAAGATTTTAGTAAAGCTGTTTATATCTCACTGTCGTCTGCCCAGCGAGCATTGCTGATTTTATATCAGTTGGGTGTCGTACAGCGTGTGGAAAAACAAAAGAATGCATATATTTATGAATTGACAGAATCATAAACAGAAGATAAAGGAGAAGTAAAAATGTTAACAGTAGGAACAAAAGCACCAAATTTTACATTACCAGATAAAGACGGAAACATGGTTTCTCTCAGTGATTTTGCAGGAAAAAAGGTTGTGCTGTATTTTTATCCTAAGGATAATACGCCTGGATGTACCAAGCAAGCCTGCGGTTATCGCGATGAATACGGCGAATTTGCAAAACAGAATGCGGTGGTCATCGGCATTAGCAAAGACAGCGTAAAATCTCATGGAAATTTTGCAGCTAAATTTGAGCTTCCTTTTGTTTTGCTTGCAGACCCGGATTTGGATGCCATTCAAAAATATGATGTGTGGCAGGAAAAGAAATTATATGGAAAAACATATATGGGCGTGGTTCGTTCCACTTATATCATTGACGAAGCGGGAACCATTACACATGTGTTTGAAAAAGTAAAGCCGGATACAGACGCACAAACAGTGCTGTCCATTCTTGCACAGGCATAATCAATTCATTGAGAAGAGACAAAACAGAGTCGTGTGAAGCGGCTCTTTTTTATTGTCATATAAAAGTGATTTGTTGTCTGCATAAATTTTCATGCAAATAAAAAAATCAGTTGACTTTTTTATGTTATCTGCATATAATAAACATATGAACAATTATTCATATGAATGGATGTGAAGTTGATATGGGTGAACAAGAACCTATTTTAGAGCAATGCGATTATATGCATTTACATGAAAAAGTGATTGAGCAAGTGCAGGAAGAAATGCCCGAAGAAGAAATTCTGTACGACTTAGCCGAATTATTTAAAGTGTTTGGAGATTCTACCAGAATCAAAATTCTGTATGTGTTGTTTCAGTCAGAAATGTGTGTATGTGATATTGCACAGCTGTTAAATATGAGTCAGTCCGCTATATCTCATCAATTGCGTGTACTCAAACAAGCGCAGCTTGTTAAGTACCGCAGAGAGGGAAAAACAGTGTTTTATTCATTGGCTGACGCTCATGTAAATACCATTTTAAATCAAGGTTTGGAACATATTGAAGAATAGTGTATTGGAGGACTTTATCATGAAAAAGATTTTTATATTGGAAAACTTGGATTGTGCGAACTGTGCGGCAAAAATGGAGAATGCCATCAGTAAACTGGAGAATGTGGAAAACGTATCTATCAGTTTTATGACTACAAAAATGGTTTTAAAAGCAGATGAGGATAAAATGGACGCAGTGATTGCGGAGTCCGAAAAAATCATTAAAAAAATTGAACCGGATGTAGTCATGAAGCCAAAAGCATAATGAAAGAAGGTTTCCTATGTTAAAAAAGAGGCTGATTCGTATTATAGTTGGCGCGGTCATTTATGCGGCGGCAATTTTGATTGACATATTTGCAGGAATCAATCATTGGATTGTGTTTGGTATCTTTTTGGTCTCTTTTCTTATGATTGGTGGAGATGTTATTTGGAAAGCATTACGTAACATAGCCAGAGGCCGTATTTTTGATGAAAACTTTTTAATGTTAATTGCCACTGTGGGCGCCTTTGTATTACAGGATTATCGCGAAGGCGTAGCCGTTATGTTATTTTATCAGGTGGGAGAACTGTTTCAGTCGTATGCGGTCAATCGTTCCAGAAAATCTATTTCAGAATTGATGGATATCGCGCCGGAGTTTGCAAATGTCATGCGCGGCGGAAAGCTGGAAACAGTTGACCCGGAAGAAGTAGAAGTGGGCGAGATCATTGTTGTAAAGCCGGGAGAAAAAATCCCGTTGGACGGTGTTGTGCTGGAGGGTACTTCTTTTTTAGATACTTCCGCACTGACTGGCGAGTCTGTTCCAAGAGAAGTGCAGCCTGAAAGCAGTGTATTAAGCGGCTGTATCAATAACACAGGAGTTTTGACCATCGAGGTTGCAAAGGAATTTGAAGATTCCACTGTTGCTAAAATTTTGGATTTGGTGGAAAATGCAAGCAGCAGGAAAGCAAATGCAGAAAACTTTATTACAAAGTTTGCAAGATATTATACTCCTGTGGTTGTAATTGCAGCAACACTGCTTGCGGTTATTCCTCCGTTGTTCCTTGGTATGAATTCCTTAGACGTCTGGAGCGAATGGGTACGCCGTGCACTTACGTTTTTGGTTATTTCCTGTCCTTGTGCACTTGTTATTTCTATTCCGCTGGGATTTTTCGGCGGAATTGGCGGTGCATCAAAATGGGGTGTACTTGTAAAAGGCAGCAACTATTTGGAGGCTCTTGCCAAAGCGGAAGTGGTTGTCTTTGACAAAACAGGAACGCTTACAAAAGGTACGTTCCAAGTAACGGAAGTGCATCCAAACGGCATGAGTGAAGAGGAACTGTTGGAATTAACGGCATATGCCGAATATCATTCCAATCATCCCATCGCTACATCGATTCAGACAGCATATGGAAAAGAGATTAAGTCGGAACGCCTTGGTTTAGTGGAAGAGATAGCAGGTCACGGCATTCAGGCACAGGTCGACGGTCGCACGGTTTATGCAGGCAATGCAAAGTTAATGGAATTGAAGCAAATTTCGTTTGAGCCTGTTCATGCAGTGGGCACAATTGTATATGTAGCGGTGGAACATCAGTACGCAGGTTATCTTTTAATTACAGATGAAGTCAAAGAGGATGCCAAAGAGGCCATTGCAAAATTGAAACATCTTGGTATTAAAAAGACAGTGATGCTGACAGGTGACCGCAAATCTGTAGCAGAACAAGTTGCCAATGAATTGGGTATAGATGAAGTACATTCCGATTTGTTGCCTGCTGACAAAGTGGAACAAATGGAGCGATTATTTGCAGAGAAATCCAAGAAAGGCAAGTTGGTCTTTGTGGGAGATGGTATTAACGATGCTCCTGTTCTTGCAAGAGCCGATATTGGTATTGCAATGGGTGCACTTGGTTCCGATGCTGCAATTGAAGCCGCAGATATAGTAATTATGAATGATAAACCGTCCCGCATTGCAACAGTTATGGGTATTTCCCGAAAAACATTAAATATTGTCATACAAAATATTTCATTGGCATTTATTGTGAAGTTTGCCGCATTGGTATTGGGTGCTTTTGGTATGGCAACATTATGGGAAGCAGTATTTGCAGATGTTGGAGTTGCAGTGTTGGCAATTTTAAATGCAATCAGAGCTTTAAGATATAAAGAAAAATAGGTTAGGAAGGGCTTTTGAAAAGTCCTTCTTTTTTTGTGAAAATATATAGATGAATACATGCTCTAATACAGCATTTCATTTTGTATGTATTTGATAGGTAAAAATCAGTTTTGTATCGTGTGGTTCGTCATATTCCAGTATTTCCCACATATACTAGAAACAAGTATAGGAAACAGGAGAGTGATGAGATGGGCAATGCAATCCATTATTTTATCAATACAAACAGTTCAAAAGGATTTGTTAGTTTTTTTAAATCCAATTTTGAACCTTTGGAACGAGTCATTAAGTTGGACAACTATCCAACCGCTATTGTAGAAGAATTAATAGGAAAAGCCAGTTCCATTGCAACAGAAAAAGGTTATCAGCAGGAAATTATACACAGCTGTATTGATAACAGTATAGAAGGGATTATTTTACCTCAATTAAAAACAGGATTATTAAATATCCCTGCGTACATTGACTACGGATATTCCGTTTATAAACTGATGGATAATGAGATTGTGCAGGATATGCAGGAAGCATTAACAAAATCTCATGAATATTTTGCAAAAGCATTAAAGATACATGATGACTGGGAAAAAATTTATATTACCAATATGAATTTTGCTAAGATGAACCAACTGACTTCTGATACTATATTAAAAATTTTGGGCGGACATACACAAAATAAAAAGGGCAGCAGTGTCAACCGTTTGTTCGGCGCTTCTACTATCCATGGGCCGATTGATTATATAGAAAATATTACTGCAGATATTGAAAAGAGATATTTTATAAAAGGCAGGCCGGGTACGGGAAAATCCACATTTTTGAAAAAGATTGCGGAACGTGCCATGATAAACGGCTATCATGTTGAAATCTATCATTGTGCGTTTGACCCTAACAGTTTAGATTTGGTTGTGATTCGCGACTTAGGCATCTGCTTGTTTGATAGTACATCGCCACATGAATATTTTCCATCACGTGATAGTGACGAAATTATAGATATTTATCAAGAAGCAGTAAAAGAACATACAGATGAGGAACATAAAGAGCAAATTGCTGAGTTGCAAAAACAATACAAAGAAACGGTAGCGCAAGCGATAGAATGTATCAACAAAGCAAACCGTTATCATCAAATATATCAGGAAGATGTATTAAGTAAAATCAACAATGTTAAGTGCAAGCAATCAATGAATAAAGCAATAGTAAAATTACTGAAAATAAAATAATTTCTTAAAATTACTGCTTGTCCGAGAACTCGGACATAACATTGTTGATTTTAAATAGAAATATTTTTATTTTATATTTTGTTATAGATAAATGGATAAAAGTTAGAAAACAAGGTATAAAGATAAGCGAAAAATATTGAAAAAAAGCAAAAAAAGGAATACAATATATTCCGTAATATTAGGGACTGTAATGAACACTTTATATTTGATATAAAACAAAAATATCATGTTTTTTTAACAAATGTCCTGTTATTTAAAAAAAGACACGCTTACTGTTTTTTGTGCAATTTAGACAAATACCGTTTCATTTCTAGAAATTGGATAAAGAAATATTTCCCAGTACTGGAATCGCCAGGGGGTGTCTTTTTATTATGCTTTAAGCCGAAAAAAGTATTCAAAAGCCCTATTTCATTAATGCAATATTCATAATTTACAATTATGAAGAAAAATTTTTATGCGTTTAGACCATTTGTTGTTTCTTAACGAAAAAAAGTTGACAATAAGGCGAAATTGTTATACAATGTGTTCGTAGCTTAGAAGCTTTTAAATTAGTAAACAAAAGCGTTCTTAATTACTCATTTTAAGACGTTTTTTTTGTTTAAATTTTTCGACAGAAATAGGAGGTTATCAGAAATGAAATTAACACCAAGAGAACTCGAAAAGTTGCAAATGCACTGCATTGGCAAACTAGCTGAAGAAAGAAAAGCAAGAGGGGTAAAACTTAACTACGTTGAGACTATTGGCTATCTTTGCGCTCAGCTACATGAACTTGCAAGAGACGGCAAGACTGTTGTTGAACTAATGCAATTGGGTACAAAAATGTTGACTAGAGCTGACGTTATGGAAGGCGTTCCAGAGATGATCCACGACGTTCAAATCGAAGCTACATTCCCAGACGGCACAAAACTAGTTACAGTACACAATCCAGTTCAATAATTTAAAGAGAGGGGATTAGAAACATGCGTATCGGAGAAGTTATTCCAGTAGAGAGAGAAATCGAACTTAACGCGGGCAAAAAAACTGTCCAAGTTAAAGTTGTTCACACAGGCGATAGACCAGTTCAAGTGGGCTCTCATTTCCACTTCTTTGAAGTAAATAAAATGCTTCAGTTTGACAGAGCTGCTGCATTTGGCTTCCGTCTAGACGTTCCATCCGGAAATGCTGTTAGATTTGAGCCAGGTGAAGAGAAAGTTGTTACTTTGGTAGAATTGGGTGGCAACAAACGTTCCTTTGGTCTAAACAACTTGACAAATGACCAAGCAGTTCCTGCAAACCTAGACAAAGCTATGAACAATGCTAAATTGAAAGGCTTTGTAAAATAAGAATATTTTATTCACATAAGGAGGTAATGAGATCATGAAAATTTCTGGACAACAATATTCAATGATGTACGGCCCAACTGTTGGTGACAAAGTTAGATTGGCTGATACAGATCTTATCATCGAAGTAGAAAAAGACTACACCGTATACGGTGATGAATGTAAATTCGGTGGTGGTAAAACACTACGTGACGGTATGGGACAATCTGTTAACACAACAAGTGCTACAGGTGACCTAGACCTAGTTTTGACAAATGCTCTTGTTGTTGACTACACAGGCATTTTCAAAGCTGACATCGGTATCAAAGATGGCGTTATCGCTGGTATCGGTAAAGCTGGTAACCCAGATATTATGGATGGCGTAACACCAGGCATGGTTGTTGGTGCTTCTACTGAAGCTCTTGCAACAGAAGGTATGATCGTTACAGCTGGTGGTATTGATACTCACATCCACTACATCTGCCCACAACAAGTTGATACTTCTCTATTCAGCGGTATCACAACAATGGCAGGTGGCGGTACTGGTCCTAACGACGGTACAAACGCTACAACATGTACTCCTGGTCCTTGGAACCTAGCTATGATGCTAAAAGCAGCTGAAGAGTATCCAATGAACCTACTATACTACGGTAAAGGTAACTGCTCTGCTCAAGGTTCTTTGGAAGAGCAAATCTTGGCTGGTGCAGCTGGTCTAAAAATCCACGAAGACTGGGGTTCAACTCCAGCAGTTATCGATTCTTGCTTAACTGCAGCTGATAAATATGACGTTCAAGTTGCTGTTCACACAGATACATTGAACGAAGCTGGTTGTGTTGAAGATACTATGGATGCTATCGCAGGCAGAACAATGCATACATTCCATACAGAAGGCGCAGGCGGCGGTCACGCACCTGACATCATCAAAGTTGCTGGTTTCCCAAATATCTTGCCAGCATCTACAAACCCAACAATGCCATACACAGTTAACACTTTGGATGAGCACTTGGATATGTTGATGGTTTGCCACCACTTGGATAACAGAATTCCTGAAGACGTTGCTTTCGCTGACTCCAGAATTCGTCCAGAAACAATCGCAGCTGAAGACGTTCTACATGATATGGGTGTATTCTCCATCATGTCTTCTGACTCTCAAGCTATGGGTCGTCCTGCTGAAGTTATTACAAGAACATGGCAAGCAGCTCACAAAATGAAAAAACAACGTGGTAAATTACCAGAAGATGCTGAAGGCAATGATAACTTCCGTGTAAAAAGATATGTTTCTAAATACACAATCAACCCAGCTATTGCACAAGGTATTTCTCATGTTGTAGGTTCTGTTGAAGTTGGTAAATTCGCTGACTTAGTTGTATGGAGCCCAGCATTCTTCGGCGTAAAACCTGAGATCATCATCAAAGGCGGCGCTGTAACTGCTTCCAGAATGGGTGACGCTAACGCTTCTATCCCAACTGTACAACCAATCATCTACAAACACATGTTTGGCGCACACGGTGCTGCTAAATATGATACATGCATCACTTTCGTATCTCAAGCTTCTCTAGATAACGGCATCAAAGAGAAATTGGGTCTACAAAAGAAAGTTGTTGCTGTTAAAGGCTGCCGCAACATCGGCAAAAAAGATCTTAAATTCAACGATGCAACTCCAGAGTTGACAGTTGATCCAGAAACATATGTAGTTAAAGCTGATGGCGTTCTACTAACTTGCGAAGTTGCTAAAGAACTACCATTAACACAACTTTACTACCTATTCTAATTTTAAGTTTCAAACTTAAGATTAATGACGTAATGTAGTTATGTGGTTTTGTAACCACTATGGCCCAACTACATAGTAGTTGCTTTTCCAAATAGATAATAGCGTATAATGTTTCAATTATACGCTATTATATTTGGTTGATGTGGGGGCACTTATTATGGGCATAACAGAACCATTTGCTGACGATTGACAGCTGAGGTTCACCATTGCTGTATTAGGAGAATTTAAATATGTTATGTGAACAAATATTGGGAACTTTAAGTGATGAGCAATTTAAAAACTTGAAGGTTGATTATGTAGATATTGAATGGCATGAAGCTTTCAAAAAGTTACATAAGAAAAAAACTCAAGAAGGTCGTGACCTTGGTATCTCACTGGGAAATGAGATTTTAACCAGAGGTTTAAATCAGGATGACGTGCTTGGTGTTGATGGCGATACTGTTATTGCTGTAAACATTCCTGCTTGTGAGGCTTTAGTTATGACAGTGGACAACGATGTTCGCATGGTTGCTAAAGTATGTTACGAAATTGGAAACAAACACGCTACACTTTTTCGAGGCGAAGGTGACTACCAGTTTATTACTCCACTAGACCTTCCAATAAAAGCGCTGATGGAAAAACTAGGCGTTAAAGTTGAACGCAAAACAGTTAAATTCGACTTTAAGAAGAAAATTTCTTCCTCAATTAACGCACATACGCATTAATCAATGAAGTTAAATCCGCCATCATTTTTCAGCGACAAAATGATGGCGGTATTTCTTTGTCGCTAAATAACTGCGGAGAGAAAAAGCATGAACGAAAATCAACTATTTATTCTGTTACAAGTTAATGACGCGTTGTTTCCAATCGGCGGTTATTCTCACTCTTATGGTTTAGAGACTTATATTCAAAAGAATATTGTTAATAGTGGGGAAACTGCATTGGCTTTTATGAAAAGCAGCATTAAAAATAGCTTCTTATACTCTGAATTGCTTCCTGCTCGTCTTGCTTATGAGTATACAAAAGAGGACAAGCTGGATAAAATTGTAGAGTTGGAAGAGATTGTTGAGGCAAGCAAGTCTCCGGTTGAGATTCGTGCTGCTGCACAGAAGCTTGGCTCTAGATTTGTAAAAACCGTTATTAGCATGAATGTAGATTACATCTCTGATGTATTTGCACGTTATGTTGAAAAAGTAAAACAACCGACTTATGCAATTGCTTATGGTGTATTTTGCGCTGCTGTTGGTATTGATATGAGACGTGCCATGGAATCCTTCTTATACACAAATACTTCCGGTAAGGTTGTTAGCTGTGTTAAAACGATTCCTCTAAGTCAGACCCAGGGACAACAAATTCTAAAAGAATGTCATAAAACATTCACTGAAGTTTTAGACCGTCTTGAGTCATTGACAGAACGAGAACTTTGTCGTTCAACACCTGGTTTTGATGTTCGCTGCATGCAGCATGAAACTCTATACAGCAGACTTTATATGTCTTAATGGATTTTAGGAGGAAATAAACTATGGCTTACAAAAAAATTGGTGTTGCCGGTCCGGTTGGTTCCGGTAAAACTGCCCTTATTGAAGCAGTAACTCGCGAAATGGCTAGCTCTTACAGCATTGGTGTTATTACAAATGATATTTACACCAAAGAAGATGCTGAGTTCCTTGCAAAGAACAGCGTTATGCCAAGAGACAGAATCACTGGTGTTGAAACTGGTGGCTGCCCTCATACTGCTATCCGTGAAGATGCATCTATGAACTTGGAAGCAGTAGATGAGTTAGTAGATAAATTCCCTGATATTGAGCTTGTATTTATTGAAAGCGGCGGTGACAACTTGTCTGCAACATTTAGCCCAGAGCTAGTTGATGCTACCATCTTTGTTATTGACGTTGCTGAAGGTGATAAAATTCCACGTAAAGGTGGCCCGGGTATTACTCGTTCCGATTTATTGGTTATCAATAAAATCGAATTGGCTCCTTATGTAAACGCAAGCCTTGAAGTAATGGAGAGAGACTCTAAGAAAATGAGAGGCGACAAACCTTTTATTTTTGCTAATGTTAGAAGCCACGAGGGCGTAGATAAAATCATTGACTGGATTAAATCTGACGTTCTACTTGAAGACTTAAAATAATTCAGGGAGAAAAGATATGGAAAACACATCGAAAAACAATTATGCTAAGACTTGTGTTTTAAACGTAACTGCTGATGTTAAGGACGGGAAAAATTACGTTAGTGATGTTTATTTCACTTCCCCTTTTAAAGTTATGAAACCGTTTCATCTTAACAAGAATTATATGACTGTTATGATGCAAACTGCTTCTGCTGGTATCTTAAAAGGCGATACTCAAGAACTTAATTTTGATATCCGTGACAATGCAAGTATGGAGCTCGTTTCCCAATCCTATGAAAAGCTTCACAAAATGGATGGTGGCAATGCTCGTAGAGACTGCACCATTAAAGTAGGTAAAAATGCGCTGTTTAAATACAGCCCGCTTCCTACCATTCCATTTTATGATTCCGGATTTGACAGCACAATTCATGCTGAACTTGCGGACGATACTTCTAAGTTAATTCTTATGGAAATTTTAACTAGTGGTAGAGTTGCTTACGGTGAAACATTTGAATACAGGTATTATAATTCTCTTATCACAGTTCGTAAGGCAGGTAAGTTGATTTATAATGATAATACCATGTTCGATCCCTCCGAAGGCGAGATGAACAATATTGGTGTATATGAAGGCTATACTCATATGGCTAACCTATTGTTCTTTAATATGCAAGACAAAGCTTCTAATCTTGATTTAATTCGAGAAATCATTGATAACACTCCTAATGTAACTGGTGGCGCATCCATTATTCAGAGTGGAGACACCTCTGTCAAATTATTAGGCAAAACTGCCCAAGAGCTATATGATCTTTGCGAAAAGATTGCGAAAGCTATCTTGGATTAATAAATAAAGCAGATACTTTATATATAAAGTATCTGCTTTATATTTTTACTAAGTTAAAAGTGATTATTGAAATAATTCAGAGAGTAATTCTTTATCGTCTGTTACACTGGCCAGTAGAATGCTATAAATACGTTGAGGATTTTCGTGAAATTTTTCTTTTACCATGCGTGCTTGATATATGTCCGGAACATATATTTTAAAAGACATTAAATCCATTTCTCCGCCGGAAATATGGCATTCTACCTGATAACCTTGTTTTGTCTCAATAATGTCAACGTGGTTTTCTTTTTCTCGTTTTGCTTTTGCCAATAACTTAAATGCAGCTGATACTGCACAATCTCTGACAGATATGGGAAGGGTACTGTCAAGCTGTTTGGCTATGTTGCGTGTAATATCGTTACAGATGACACAATCTTCTTTTTCATTTAATTGGTTAAAAGATACAGTATCAATAGTACCTTTTTGAATCATTTCTGAAAGGGAATCCATTACTTCAAAGTAATTGGCAAGGCTATTTTCCTGCATAATTTGCACAATATCTTGTTTGGAGAGTGGAGCATTAATACTGGAAAGCAGGTAACAAATTAAAAGACGTATGTCATTTTTAACTCTTAATCCTCCCGGTTCTACACCGCCGGTTAATGCGTCAAAATCCATAAAATCACCTCCATGTTCTATATTATCATAAATTTAATAATAGTTCAAAGGCTTTCTATTAACATCATATATAGAGGTCGAGCAGTTTTTACTTACTTTCAGATAATATATTTTAAGAAAGGAAAGAGCTCAACATAATGATTTCATTATGTTGAGCTCTTTTTATTTTTCAATTGAAAACGTTGACGGGTAAGGTCTTCTTTCATCAGTTGTAAAACAACACTTTTCGTTGTTGGAGAAATTGCACGATAAAATGCAATGAATTGTTTTTCATCTCCTGATAAATTATAAATAAAACTGTCATTAGAAGTAATATCTTTACTTTTTGATGTAGTAGGAGCATACTTCGCATCATGTAATTGGTGGGTTGTTGAATTTTCTTGTCCCAATAGTTCCTCAATACCTACGCAAAATACGTTGGATAACGTGATTAATGTTGCGATATCAGGTGAAGTTTTTTCAGTTTCATAATAGGAGTAAGTAGAACGATCAACATTTAGGAAATTAGCCATATGCTGTTGTGTATAGCCAAATTTTTCTCTCAGCATACGTAATTTTTTGCCTATTTTTATGCTGGCCATTTTACTCCTCCTTCCTGAAATCTTTCTTCGTTTTCCATTATAGAATGGCGAGAATTTTCCTTGAATTTTATGTGATTTTTATTCACCATATAGTCATTTTTTACATGTTTTTTTGTCTGAATCGCAAATGATATGACGTTAAATTACTTGACTACATTCGCATATTCCCGTATAATACGATATGATAGGATAGTTATACACGGATGGGGGAGAGTAAATGAAATATATTGTGATATTAGGCGATGGTATGGCTGATTTGCCGGTAAAAGAATTGGGGGATAAAACTCCTTTAGATTGTGCTAAGCATCCGAATATGGATTTTATTGCAGAGAATGGTATATGCGGATTGGCGAAAACTGTGCCGCAAGGAATGCCCCCGGGAAGTGATACTGCAAATCTTTCTGCAATGGGATATGATCCAAAAGTATATTACACAGGACGTTCTCCTTTAGAAGCAGTTAGTATGGGGATCGACCTATCTTTAACAGATGTTACTTATCGCTGTAATACAGTTACCTTGTCAGATGATGAAAACTACGAAGACTGTACCATGGTAGATTACAGTGCAGGAGAAATTACAACAGAAGAATCTTCACAAATCATTCGTGATTTAAATGAACAATTTCATAATGAACTTTTAACTTTATATCCGGGTATCAGTTATCGTCACTGTTTGGTACTGAAAGATGCAAAAGATGGCGCGCAGACAACCCCGCCTCATGATATTTTGGATAAGAATATACGTGATTATTTACCTAAGGGTCAAAATTCAGAATTGTTGCTGGAGATGATGAAGCGTTCCAGAAAGCTTTTGAAAGATCATCCGGTAAATAAAAGCCGTATGGAACGCGGATTGCCTCCGGTATCCTCTGTATGGTTTTGGGGCGAAGGCAGAAAGCCAAATTTAACACCGTTTGAGGAAAAATACCATGTAAAAGGCAGCGTGGTTTCAGCAGTAGATTTAATCAAAGGAATTGGCATTTGTGCAGGTTTAAACAGCATCGACGTAGAAGGTGCAACCGGTACTGTTCATACAAATTTTGAGGGTAAGGCACAAGCAGCCATTAACGCACTGAAAAATGGAAGTGATTTTGTTTACGTACATTTAGAGGCACCTGATGAGTGTGGTCACCAGCATGATATTGAGAACAAAGTGCGTTCCATTGAATTGATTGACGAAAAAATTATTGCTCCCATCATGAATGCTATGAAAGAAGCTGGCGAAGACTTTAGCATTATGGTGTTGCCGGATCACCCTACTCCGTTAAATTTAAGAACACATACATCTGATCCTGTTCCATTTGCCCTTTATAGAAGCAATGCGCCGCAACAAAGCGGGGTTACTGCATATAATGAGAAAACAGCAGAATCTACTGGTGTATATGTAGACCAAGGTTATCAATTAATGGGAATGTTAATTTCAGAAAGTTAAATATGAAAAGAAGGTAGATACCTTCTTTCTTATGCTACTATGGCTCAGTTGGTAGAGCAGCTGATTCGTAATCAGCAGGCCGCCGGTTCAAGTCCGGCTAGTAGCTCCAGACGAAAGCCTCGAGGAACAAAGTTGTGTTCGGGGCTTTTATTTATGGTTTTGCACTTGTATTTATTATGATATCTATTTTGTAGTGTAAATCCGTCAGACTGGGTTTGGATATAGCATATATCCAAACCTGGTCTTTTTCATTGTTGTGTAAGGTCAAGCAGAATCATTGATACGCAATTTAGAGATATTATTTGCTGCTTTATTATTTTCCATTTGAAATTAATTTTGTGGATTTGAACATCTCCATTACTGTACGCATTTTATCTGCTGAATTACCTATTTCTGAAAAGTAAAGTAAACAGAATTCATAGATGATAAGTTTATAAAGGAATGATAAGACCGGAATTTTATCTGATAGAAATGGTTATCATTTTTTATAGGTTTTTCTTTCATTTTTCAGGTTTTATGTGTGTTATCACCATTTTTATTTTCTGTGTAAATGATTGAAATATACACGGAACTTCTATTCAGATATTATGAATAAATCTTTAAAGAGTCGTAACACTAAATTAACAGAATCTATGAGGCTGAGTTTCTTGAGTACTGCAACTGAATCATAAATACAGATTTATAGAATAAGACATTTTAAGAATGTTACAAAAATTTATAGTGAGAGATTACGTTGTAATTTTTTATGTTATAACAACCTTTTAACAGTTATCAGTTTGAAAATTGCAACGCATTTTTCTTTATGCTATAATGCCCATAGAGGGTGATCGTATGAAAGTACAATATCAATACCAAACCGATTTGGGTATGTTATACATTGTTCAAGAGGACGATGCAATTGCAGAAGTGGGAATACTACAGATAAATCAAACCATTCCATATGAAAAAAAAGAAACGTCTCTTATTCAAAATGCTTACCAACAATTAAAGGAGTATTTTCAGGGAGAGCGACAGACTTTTCAATTACCTTTAGCACCGAAGGGAACTCCGTTTCAACAAAAAGTATGGAATACATTACAAACCATTCCTTACGGTAAAACATGGAGCTACTTACAAATGGCAAAAGCAATTGGCAATCCAAAAGCTTGCCGTGCAGTAGGTATGGCTAATCATCGTAATCCAATTGGCATTATCATTCCTTGTCATAGAGTAATCGGTTCCAATGGAGATTTAGTAGGTTATGCCAGCGGACTCGATATGAAACGATATTTATTGAATTTAGAAAAAGAAACGTTGTTAAAACAAACAAAGAAATAAGATATTAGGAGATTTCAATTATGCTTCAAATAGGATGTCATTTATCTTCCTCAAAAGGTTTTTTACATATGGGGAAGGAAGCATTATCCATTCATGCAACTACATTCCAGTTTTTTACGAGAAATCCGCGCGGCAGTAAAGTAAAAGCGTTAGATATAGATGATATCAATGCACTGCTGAAATTAATGGATGAACATGAAATCAAACATGTGGTTGCCCATGCACCGTATACATTGAATCCTTGTTCCGCAACAGAACGAACCAGAGAGTTTGCATTAGAAACAATGCAGGATGATTTAATGCGTTTGGACTACTTACCCAACCAGTTTTATAATTTTCATCCTGGCAGCCATGTAGGACAAGGAGTAGAGGAAGGCATTCGCCAAATTATTGAAGTGCTGAATATCATTTTAAAACCCGAACAAAAAACAACTGTCCTGTTGGAGACGATGTCAGGAAAAGGCAGTGAAGTGGGAAGTCGTTTTGAAGAATTGCGTCAAATCATTGATGGCGTTACATTGAAAGACAAAATAGGAGTTTGTTTGGACACTTGCCATGTTTATGATGCGGGTTATGATATTGTCAATAACTTAGATGGTGTTCTTGAGGAGTTTGACCGTATTGTTGGATTGGAACGTCTGCATGCCATTCATTTAAATGACAGCAAAAATCCGTTTTGCAGTCATAAAGACAGACATGCAAAAATAGGTGAAGGGTCTATAGGCTTGGGGGCAATTGTAGCAATTATCAATCATCCCAAATTATGTCACTTGCCATTTTGTTTGGAAACGCCCAATGAATTGGATGGCTATGCGAAAGAGATTGCCTTATTAAGGGAGAATTACAAATATTAACAGATGATACTGTGTTGTATTTAACTGATAGCTCAAAATATATTTTGCTCACATTGTATAAAGAAAGAATCTCTCATAAAAAAAGAGGTTCTTTCTTTTTTATATCTCCAATATAAAAGCTGAGTATTATTATATCAGTTCATATTATGTGTTTGACTTATGTTAAGAATAATAACATTTTTGTTATTTATGACAGCTGTTATAAATGACAGCATGATATTATGTACAAGGATAATGAAAACAAAATATATTGCTTATCGTTTCTTTCTCATGTTTGATTGCAGGCGGTATTCCCAAACAGAGAAGTATTTGAAACATTTAACATAGTCACTCTAAAGAAAAATACTTTTTTTATTTTAATTTTTTATCCATAGTTATCTGTAATATTTAACACATTTGCAGGTATCTGTTTATCATAGACAGTGATTAATAAATATCAGAACTTATCTTTTAAAAATAAATGAAATCATGAGAAAATAAAAGATTTCAAAAGAAAACATCAGTTAAATTAAAAATATGTTAAAATAACCGTATTAATAGAGAATCTTCCTATGTATATTGACTTTTTTATTATTTTCATATATTATCATGGTTGAGGTATTTCATTGAAAGGTAGTGATGTTTGGGTTGGAAAATAAGCTGACTTTATACGGCTTTAACAACCTCACCAAAACACTTAGCTTTAACATCTATGATGTATGCTATGCAAAAAGTGAGCGAGCCCAAAAAGATTATGTTGCTTACATTGATGAGCAATACAATTCTGAGAGATTAACCAGAATTTTGTGTGATGTTACTGAGATTATCGGCGCGCATGTGCTGAATATCAGCAAACAAGATTATGAGCCCCAGGGTGCAAGCGTAACACTTTTAATCAGTGAAAACGATATGCCCGAAGAGATGATGGACAAGTCTTGCAACCATGGGCACCTTGCTTCACGTGATACTGTTTTGGCACACCTTGACAAAAGTCATGTTACGGTGCATACGTATCCGGAATATCATCCGGATAACTCTATTTCTACATTTCGTGTGGATATTGATGTTGCAACTTGCGGGGAAATTTCTCCGCTAAATGCATTGGACTATTTAATTGGCAGTTTTGATTCCGATATCATTACTGCCGATTACCGCGTGCGTGGATTTACACGTGACAATCATGGAAATAAATTATTTATTGACCATGATATTACTTCCATTCAAGATTATATCGCCACAGAAACACTGCAAAAGTATGACGCAATTGATATTAATGTGTATCAGGCGAATTTGTTTCATACAAAACTGCTGATAAAAGAAATAGAATTGCAGAATTATCTGTTTAATACAGATGTTTACGAATTATCTCCAAAAGAACGTTTGGCCATTACTGACCGCCTGCGCAGAGAGATGATTGAGATATTCAGTGGAACCAATGTGTACAAGTAGGAGGATTGTGCTATGAACTTATCAGACCAAAGCAGAGCCCCTATTTTTGAGGCATTAGAGCGCTATAAATCTATGCGCATTGTTCCGTTTGACGTACCGGGACACAAAAGAGGAAAAGGAAATCCGGAATTGACAAAATTTTTGGGTGAGAAATGTTTAACGGTGGATGTAAATTCTATGAAACCGCTAGATAATTTGTGTCATCCGGTTTCCGTAATTAAAGAAGCAGAAGAATTGGCAGCTCGTGCTTTTGGCGCGCAGCATGCCTTTTTTATGGTTAACGGCACTACTTCTGCCGTACAAAGTATGATTATGAGTGTATGTAAACGTGGAGATAAAATTATCATGCCTCGAAATGTACATCGCAGTGCCATCAATGCACTGATTATAAGCGGTGCGGTTCCTGTTTATGTCAATCCCAGTATCAATAAACAGTTAGGTATTCCACTGGGAATGTCAGTGGCAGATGTGAAAAAAGCCATTGAGCAGAATCCGGATGCGAAGGCAGTGCTGGTCAACAATCCAACTTACTATGGTATTTGTTCTGACCTGAGAACCATTACGAAGCTGGCGCATCAGCATGGAATGAAAGTATTGGTGGATGAAGCCCATGGAACCCACTTCTATTTTGGTGAAAATCTTCCTGTATCTGCTATGGCGGCCGGTGCGGATATGGCCGCTGTCAGCATGCATAAAACAGGAGGTTCTTTGACGCAGAGTTCGTTTTTACTCAGCAATCATCCTGATTTGCATCAAGGATATATACGTCAAATTATTAACTTAACGCAGACCACAAGCGGCTCTTATTTGCTGCTTTCTTCATTGGATCTGTCCAGACGTAATTTAGCGCTGCATGGCAAAGAAATCTTTGCAAGGGTAAAAGAATTGGCGCAATATGCGCGGGAAGAAATCAATAAACTGGGTGGATTTTACGCATTTTCATCCGAATTGATTGACGGTGACGCTATTTTTGATTTTGATACAACAAAACTTTCGGTCCACACAAGAGATATTGGTCTTGCAGGTATTGAAGTGTATGACCTGCTGAGAGATGAATATGATATTCAAATTGAATTTGGAGATATTGGCAATATACTCGCTATTATTTCTGTAGGAGATAACATGTTTGTAATGGAACGTCTTATCTCTGCTATGGCAGAAATTAAGCGTATTTATCAAAAGGATAAAGCGGGTATGTATGACCATGAATACATCAACCCGGAAGTTGTTATGACCCCTCAAGAGGCATTTTATGCAGCCAAGCACGCCATGCCAATTGAGCAAAGTGCAGGACAAATTTGCAGCGAGTTTGTTATGTGTTATCCTCCCGGTATTCCAATTTTGGCTCCGGGAGAGCGTATTACACAAGAAATTCTGGATTATATTGCATATGCAAAAGAAAAAGGATGTTTTTTAACAGGTACGGAAGATATCCATATAGAAAACATTAACGTGGTAGGTGAAAACTAGTGGAAGCAAAAGGTTTGGATTTGTGGTATACGGAGGAACATTCCAAAGAAGCAAAATTTTCAATTAAAGTGCTGAGACAATTATATTCTGTGCAAAGCCCTTTTCAAAAAATAGATATTTTGGAATCAGAAGAATTCGGCCGTTTTTTTACTTTGGACGGCTATATGATGGTGACAGAAAAAGATGAATTTATTTACCATGAAATGATTGTTCATGTGGCCATGGCTACCAATCTGAATATAAAAAAGGTATTGGTAATTGGTGCAGGTGACGGCGGTACTGTACGTGAATTGACACGTTATCCAACGATTGAACACATTGATATGGTGGAAATTGATAAAATGGTTGTTGACGTATGTAAAGAATTTTTACCGCAAACAGCCTGTAAGCTGGATGACCCAAGGGTTCACCTCTATTTTGAAGATGGTTTGCGATATATTCGCTCCAAAGAAAATGAATATGATTTAATCATTGTGGATTCCACAGACCCATTCGGTCCGGGGGAAGGATTATTTACCAAAGAGTTTTACGGAAACTGCTTTAAAGCACTGACGGAAGACGGCATTTTGGTCAATCAGCATGAAAACGCATATTATACTTCTTTTGCTCAATCCATGCGTCGTGCACATTGTCGGATTGTAAATCTGTTTCCGATTTGTAAGGTATACCAAGCGCATATTCCAACCTATCCGTCCGGTCATTGGCTGTTTGGCTTTGCGTCCAAAAAATATGACCCGGTAGCAGACTTAAAGGCAGATGCCTGGAACCAACTTGGTATTTATACCCGCTATTATAATACGGATTTACATCGCGGCTGTTTTGCACTGCCCACTTATATCAATGAATTATTGGAGCGTGACCTATGAAACCGAATATAGAAACCTTCATTGGCTGTGACAATTCTTATGAAGAATCCAAAATCGTATTGTTTGGTGCTCCGTTTGATTCCACAACGTCTTTCCGTCCAGGCACTCGCTTTGCCAGCAAAGCCATGCGAAGTGAATCATTCGGCATTGAAACTTACAGTCCGTATCAGGATGGAGATTTAGAAGATTTTGCTGTTTTTGATTCCGGTGATTTGGAATTGCCTTTTGGTAATACGCAACGTGTTCTTGACCAAATTGAAGAACATACTGCTGAGATTTTAAAAGACGGCAAAATTCCTTGTATGATTGGCGGTGAGCATCTTGTTACATTGGGAGCCATGCGTGCGGTAGTAAAGCAGTTTCCTGATGTCCATATTATTCACTTTGACGCACATGCCGATTTACGTGAGGATTATTTGGAGGAACGTTTTTCTCATGCTACAGTACTGCACCGTGTGTGGGATTTGGTTGGTGACGGAAAAATATTTCAATTCGGTATTCGTTCCGGGGACCGTTCTGAATTTGTTTGGGCAAAAGACCACGTATTTACCAATAAGTTTAATTTTCATGGTTTGAAAGAAATTGTGAATCAGTTACAGGGAAAACCTGTTTATTTTACATTGGATCTTGATGTATTGGATCCATCCGTCTTTCCGGGTACAGGTACGCCCGAAGCGGGTGGCGTTTCGTTTCAGGAATTACTTGAAGCGATGATTCAGGTGTCCCATTTAAATATCGTTGGTTTTGATGTAAATGAACTCAGTCCCGTATATGACCAAAGCGGCAGTTCTACTGCAATGGCATGTAAAGTATTACGGGAATTGCTCATTGCTGTTATGAAAAATAGGGCGCAATAACCCTTATGATTTTCCTGAGAATTGGTCTTGTTTTATGATAAAGCTAGACTAAAAAAGTATATAAAATAAAAATCCAAATTTTCTATATTTTTAGCATTTTAATGAATGGTTTATGCAAATTTATCAAAAATTAAACACTTTTGGTTAAAATTATATACAAATTTTTATTACCATTCCTATTGCAATTATAGAATTTTCGTGATAAAATTTGCACATGCAATTTGGACCGAAACAACTCTGTCTTTGAGGAGTATGTAAACACGTTTCACTTTTAAAAAGCGTAAACGCGCAGCAAAAAAAGACAGAGCCATATCAGTGGCTTTTGAGAGACAAAAGTCACTTTTTTATTTTATCTATTTGTTGCGGTACAATTGATAAACGGCAAATTTTGTCGTCCAAAGCAAAAATTCAAGAAAGAATCTAGGTGAAATGTATGAATTTAGCAAGAAAAATTGCAAATGAATTTGGCAGAGGAATTGCTGCCGGATTTATTATCAGTTTTGGAGCAACGGTATACTTGATGATGGACAATAAAATTGTTGCGTCCTTTTTGTTCTGTTTTGGCTTATTTATCGTGAGTGAATTTGATTTAAATCTATACACCGGAAGAATCGGTTATCTGGCAACAGAACGTACCGGAGCCTATTTACGTTATGTTGCATTGGGACTGGTGGGCAACTTTGTAGGTATGTTAATTTCGGTCTCTATTTTGCAGCAAACAAGGCATGCAAATAAATTAATCGAGGCTGCTTCCTCTTCAGCCGCTTCCAGAGAAGGAGACAATTTGCTGAGTCTCTTCCTCTTAGGTATTTATTGTGGTATTCTAATGTATATTGCAGTTGCTTGCTTTAGAAGAGGAAAAGCAAGGGGCGGCATTAATATTATGGGTTACTTGGGTATTTTCTTCTGTGTACCTTTGTTTATTCAAAGCGGTTTTGAGCATAGTATTGCGAATTTATACTGGTTCATGATGTCAGGAAAACAATGGACATTGTCCGGTTTATGGATTATGTTGGTTGTAATGGCCGGTAACGGTGTAGGTAGCATGGTTACAAGACTGGTTGACCACTACGTATTGGAAAGACCGCAGCAAAAAGCGCAGGCGCTTGCTGCAAAAGCAAACGCAGAAGAAAAAGACTCTGAATAAGGAGTTTTATTGTGAATATTAAAGTAAAAAAATTACGTGAGCAGGCAGTTTTGCCTCATAGAGCAACATCTGATTCAGCGGGGGCCGACCTTTGTGCTTGTTTGACGGAGCCTGTAACTATTGAACCGAATCATACGGTTATGATTGGCACCGGTCTCGCCATAGAAGTCCCGTCGGGATATGCTGCTTTTGTATATGGCAGAAGCGGTTTGGGCGTAAAACATAATATTACACCTGCCAATTGTGTAGGCGTAGTAGACGCCGATTATCGCGGAGAAATGATGGTGGGGTTAAAAAACAGCTCTGATAAAGCTTTTATTGTAAATCCCGGAGACCGTATTGCTCAAATGGTAATTGCACCTGTGGTAATGTCTACTTTTGAAGAGGCGGAGGAATTGTCTGACACAGACCGCGGTACAGGCGGCTTTGGAAGCACAGGTATTTCCTGATACCAAGGTATTTAAGCAGTTTAGGTATGGAATGAGCACATTTTAGCCTACAAAAAATATAAGACCAGAGAAACAGAGAAATGTTCTGTTTCCTTGGTCTTTTTTGTTTAGATGTAAGAAATAATTGTAAAACGATTTTATTTATACTGATTTTGTTAAAATGCATTTGGAACTCTGCTGCTGTATCAGAAAAATGTAGGGTATTAACAAGGAACTATATTGGCATGATTGTGGAGATTATCCCAAGAACAAACTTAGATTTTGTATTGGAATAGGATGCACTTTTTATTTGATGTATCTATTTTACATATAAAAAGAGGTTGCATACTACTATCATTTTTGAATGCTTTGTGTTATACTAAAGAAAAATTTGGTCGAAAAGAGGGAACGGCCGTGGAGGTTATTTTGTGGGTCATTGATTTATTAATACCTTCTGCTTTTTTATTATTAGGTTTATATTTCACAATTGCTCCGGTCAAAGAACGTAATAAAACAAAAGGATACCGTACAAATCTTTCTTTAAAGACACAAGAAACATGGAATTATGCACAGCGTATTTTTGCTGTCATATGGATGATATTTGGCGTATGCTTAGCCGGTTTGATTGTATTATGTAATTTTATCATCCCCATTTCTCATGAAATACGTTCTGTAATATTTGTGGTTGCCAGCATCAGTGTAATGATGTGTTGCACCCCAATTACAGAAGGAATGATTAAACGGAAATTTCGTGGTCAATTGAACGGCCTGTAATGTTATAAAGGAGTATTGCAATGACAGACCAAGAACAATTTGAAGAAATTTTTACAACGCACATTACAAGACAGGGTAGCACAGAATTACTGGAATGGATGAAAAAAACAGATTTTTTCACAGCACCTGCAAGTACGCGATTTCATTGTGCTTGTAAAGGTGGTTTATTAAAGCACAGCATTAATGTGTACCGTGTATTGAGAGAACGTTATTTTGAAGAAGGAGACAGTGAAGAAAGTTTTGCTATATGCGGATTACTGCATGATATTTGTAAAACGCAATTCTACAAAGAATCCACTCGAAACGTCAAAAATGAACAGACTGGTCAATGGGAAAAGCAGCCTTATTTTACGGTGGAAGATAGCTTTCCCTACGGGCATGGTGAAAAATCTGTTTTTATGATTGAACGTTTCCTGCGCTTAAAAACTTCAGAAGCAGTTGCCATTCGCTGGCATATGGGCGGCTTTGATGATGCAGCTCGTGCCGGTAACTTCGCTATCAGTTTGGCATATGATAAATATCCGATTGCAGTGAAACTGCATTTGGCAGATTTAGAAGCGACTTATTTAAGAGAGAAAGGCACTTCTGACATTCCAAGAACATAAAAACAGCCACACTATCATAGTGTGGCTGTTTTTATTTATCGTTTTGTTCCAAAGAAAAATACAGCAAGCGTACCGGGACCGGAGTGAGAACCAATAACGGGACCAATTGGATTTATAATAATGTCTTTTACAGGGAGTTGTTTTCGAATCATCTTCGCCAGTAGTTCTGCATCTTCCGGACAATCACCATGGCTGATAAAAATGGTTTGCTCTGCGATACGTACCGCGGTTTGCTCTACTTTTTCTACCAATTGGGATAAAGAAGCTCTCCGGCCTTTTATTTTGCTAACATTGACTAAATGGCCTGTATCGTCTACATGTAAGATTGGTTTCATACCCAAAAGAGAGCCAACAAATGCGACTGCGGGAGAAATACGACCACCACGTTTTAGATGGTTCAAATCATCTACGGTAAACCAATGGCAGAGATGAAGCTTATTTTGTTCAATCCATTGATACACTTGTTCTATTGATTTTCCGTTTTGTTTTTGTTGTACAGCATAATAGGTTAACATTCCCTGACCTAAAGAGGCACTCAGGCTATCCACAATATAAATTTTGTTATTGGGATATTTGAGAGCTAATTCTTTTGCGGCCATTTGTGCAGAAGCACAGGTGGTACTGAGAGCAGAGGAAAAACAAATACATAAAATGTCTTGACCTTTTTCCAGAACCGGCTCCATGGCAGAGAGAAATGCATTAGTATTTGCAGCAGAAGTGGTACATTGTGTTCCTTCGCGAAGCAGACGATAGAAATGGGAAGATGAAATATCCCGACCATCCAAATAATTAAAGTGTTCTTTTCCGTTTATTGTAAATGAAAGAGGCAGAACAGTTAATTCTAACTTATCAGCTAATTGTGCCGGTAAATCACAGCAAGAGTCTGTCATAATGATAAAATCGTTCATATATCATTTCTCCATTCGAGTATTTCAGTTTTATAGACCATATTATATCATTAAAAACATAAGATGTAAAATATATAAACTGATAATATATTATTAATAATTTGTAAATATAGTTTTTAAAACCATATTGATTTTTATTTGGAATATCATTGACAGCAAAATTGGAATGTGCTAAAATGACACAGGAATATGCGAGGGTGGCGGAATTGGCAGACGCGCTAGATTCAGGTTCTAGTGTTAGCAATAACATGTGGGTTCAAGTCCCATCCTTCGCACCATAGAAAAAACCGCGTAACTAGGCATATGGCTTGGTTACGCGGTTTTGTTATACTATATTCAATTTTGCGGGTATAAAAAATGCCATACGGCGATGAAAATGCAACACGAGATTATGATAATTTTTTTTGTGTATCATGTGCATATAAATCTTATCTAAAATTTTTTAATTTCCAGTCACTACGTATTATCTCAATTCAGCCTTATACTTTTATCGTTGTTGCCTGGGATTTCTGTAACATAAATGAAAACAAATAAGAAATAATACAGATATAGATGTTAAAGAGGTTATAAGCAATGCAAAGCTTGAAGAAAACAAAAAAATTATAGCGTTGCTGCCATTTTTGTATTTTATTTCGTTTTAGCTCTTATCAAAGGAGCACACACATTGAATAACGATATTATTGTAATAAATCAGGAAATAAATTCTTATATAATAAATTTTATTTTAAGTACAGTAATGTGTATACTGTTTGGTTATATGTCGTTTACATATAGAAAACGGTATCAATTCTGTTTTTTGATTGGTATAATCATTATTACAGGAAACTTTATTTATGAAACGGTAGTTCCACTGCTGAACACAATAGATATTGTGGATTCTGTCTATGGCCTTGTTGGTGTATTGTTCGGTTTAATATATTTATATTATATAAGTAATCATGGGTTTGAAGATAAAGAATAGTTTTATATTGGTGATTTTATCTCTATACAAACAAAAACGTTAGTCTATAAAATTCACATAAGAAAAAGACTTCTGATAGGGTATCTATAGTAAATTTATATATCCCTAGTATGGGAGTATAATAGAAAGCTGTTTTTATCCATTTTATTATAGGAAATCCGTAAGATTTGCGAATGATAATTACTTATATTTGATCTTTATTTAGAAACCTTTAAAATAGTAGTATATGAATGATTTTATATCACGCAACTGTCTACAAAAGATTATCGTTTTATGATAGGAGAATATTTATGATAAAAACATTGGGAAAAGTATTAACAATGGTTATCACAGGTATGATATTTACGTTTAGTCTAACAGGCTGCATTCCAACGGAAAGCCATTCTCAATCAGAGGTATCTCAGCCGGAAGTCTCTTTAGAAATCAGTTCTGCTACGGAAACTTTCTCAACGGGGGAGTTAGAAATTGCGAAAAGTCAATTATCTGCTGTGATAGATATTCTAATCAATGCAACATTAAGTGAAGAACCTATCAAAGATGGTTCTCGTATGTCTATGGAGTCTATTTGGAGATTTATTTTTTCCATTACAAATTCTCAACAAGAAGGAAATCCGTATCCTCCAAGTTTATACCGGGAAGAAGTCAATCAAAAATATGCAGCGGAAGACGGCACGGAATATACGCTCGAATGCAAGTATCTTTCTATGGAACATGTTCAACAAATTGCGCATGAATTTTTCGGAGTAGATTCGTTTTATTATAATCAATATTACGATGCAGAGAGAGGGGGATATGTCATTCTTCCTATGGACTTCCCTTATCATTTTACTTATAAAGATTTGGTCATAGAGGCTCAAACCAACGGTAACATTACTGCGGAATTTACCTTAATGCCAAGCTATGATGAAACCTGGGACTATGGTAGATATCGTTATGAATTTCAACTGATACACGAAGATGAACGTACTTTTATTCGATTCTTACATTCCCAAAAAATATAATATATTCTATATATACTGATACAGTTGAAACATAATTTTTCTTGTTGTTTTATGATTAAAATGTGTCATGGCTCAACCAGAAAATCGTGGAATAAAAATCTTCTGTATCAGATAGTTTGAAATAGAAAACATATGTAAATTTGTTTTAAATGCATGTAGTTTTATAGACAAACATCGAGTATAATGTTACTATAAATAAATCAAAACTAAGTTTGTAAGGGGTAATATAAATGGACGCAAAAAAACGTAGTACAATTTTATCGGGTGCTTCTATTGGGGTTGCTTTGGGAGCAATTGCAGGCGGCCTGATTGGTTATTATGGATTTCAAAATTTACCAATCGGTTTGGCAATTGGTGTGGCTGTAGGCGTAGTGTTGGGTTCTGCATTTGACTTTTGTATGGTCATGTTGGCTCGTAAAAAGAAGCAAAAACTGGAAGAGCGTGAATTGATGCATGAAATTGAAAAAGAAGAACATCCTCATCAAAAAAAGAAACATCATAAATAATAAAGCACGTGAGAGCTGATTTATTTGCTTCTCACGTGCTTTATTTACATTTCAGAAGTTTACATATCATAAGAGCAGGTATGGTAATCAACCCCCATATCACTGTAAATGGAAGACATACTTGTCCTTTGATATTCAAAGGTAAATTTGAATAGTCCCAAACCTTTCTCTTCATCATTACATTGACTACCAAACCTGTGGCAAGTTCTACACCGGTAATAATAAAAGAACCTGCAACGCATTTTACTGGTAAACTTTTTTGTTTTAAAAGACCATTACATACTTTATCGATAAAACATAGGCTGGTTCCTCCTGCTACCGCCATGGATACATGTGTCTTTTTGCGGTACAATAGTTCTATTGCAGGATAAATGGAACTTCCGGCTAAAAATAATCGTGCGGTTTGTACCATAAACATCTCCTTGATATCTTGTAATAAATAAATTATTTGCAGAATAAAGAAAATTATCCTTGATACAGTACAAATTTTCATGGTAATTTTAGCTTGTTATTATTATGTAAAAATAGGGTATTTCTAAAATAGAGTTCATATAAACGTAATAATTTTGTGTATTTATACATTTTATAGTAAAATATTTGAGTGTTTTACACAAAACTTATGGAATGTAGTCTCTTTTTTTGCAGTCGACATTATTTATGGTTTATGATAAAATAAAAATGAAAATTATATCAAATATGAAATTTAAAAGAGGTTGCATATATGAAAATTTTGGTTACAGGCGGTGCCGGTTATATTGGCAGCCATACCTGTGTGGAATTGTTACAAACAGGTTATGAAGTTGTTGTGGTAGATAATTTTGATAACAGTAAACCTGAAGCAATTCGTCGTATTGAAGAGCTTGCCAATAAATCATTTTCGTTTTATGAAGCTGATGTACGCGATGAGAAAAAATTAAGAGAAATTTTTGCGAAAGAACACATTGATGCTGTAATTCATTTTGCAGGACTAAAAGCTGTTGGTGAATCTGTGCAAGTACCTTTGAAATATTATAACAATAATCTTATTTCAACTTTGGTTTTGCTGGATGTTATGAACGAATTTGGTGTAAAGAATTTTGTGTTTAGTTCTTCCGCAACTGTATATGGAAATCCATCCAAAATGCCGATTACGGAAGATTTCCCTTTATCCACTACCAATCCATATGGCACTACAAAACTAATGCTGGAACAGATTTTAAAAGATGCTGCAAAAGCAGATACTGCATTTAATCCTGTGATTTTACGCTATTTCAATCCGGTTGGCGCACATGAAAGCGGTCGCATTGGTGAAGACCCGAATGGAATTCCAAACAATTTGATGCCGTATATCTCTCAAGTTGCCATTGGAAAATTAGAAAAATTAAATGTGTTCGGCGGTGATTATGATACCAAAGATGGCACAGGAGTACGTGACTTTATTCATGTAGTCGACTTAGCAAAAGGTCATGTTGCTGCACTGAAAAAATTTGAGACACCATGTGGTTTGCAAATTTATAACTTAGGAACCGGCCAAGGATATTCTGTATTGGAAATGCTGCATGCTTTTGAAAAAGCAGTAGGTAAGAAAATTCCTTATGAAATTGTTGCGCGCAGACCGGGCGACATTCCGGTATGCTATGCTGACCCTGAGAAAGCAGCGAAGGAACTAAATTGGCATGCAACAAAAAATATAGATGATATGTGTGCGGATGCCTGGCGTTGGCAAACGATGAATCCAAATGGATATGATTCATAATATGGAATTTGTGTAATTACGTATAAAGGTAAAAGGGGTTTTCTTGTTGTAAAGAAAACTCCTTTTATATTTTTTATGATGTTGTATGAATGGCATATAAATGAAATATCATGTTTTTATGTATGAATATTGTAAATCATGGTATAACAAGGTTACAATTAAAAATTTTGATTGTTAGTAAGAATATTTTAACGTTTATGCGTTAGAAACTGTGAAACAATTTCTTTTATGTTATGACAACCTTGTAACAGCAACAAAACTAAAGTTTTGGCTGTTGGCAAGAACGTTTTAACATTTAATGGTTAAAAATTGCAAAGCAATTTTTTTAATGCTATAATTTTTACAGAAAGGAGCGGTGTCCATGCATTTTGGTTCTCACATTTATCAATATGAAAATGCGTTCATAGATGATTTAGCAAAGTTGATTTCCATTCCGTCCGTTTGTACAACGGCAACAGAGGACTATCCGTTTGGAGAACAGTCGGCCAAGGCATTGAATTGGATATTAAAGCGAGCAGAGGAAATGGGGTTTGAGGTGACCAATATCGATAATTATGCCGGTCATGCCGAATTTGGCACAGGAGAGCATATGTCTGCGGTATTGGCACATGTAGATGTGGTTCCGGCAGGGGATGGCTGGGATAGTGATCCGTTCACTTTAACGCGAAAAGGAGATTTATTATTTGGAAGAGGCGTGCTGGACGACAAAGGTGCTGCCCTAATGGCGCTTTACTGTCTAAAAGCATTAAAAGATGCAGATGTTGTTCCGAAACGCCGACTCAGAGTGATTTTTGGTGCAGGAGAAGAGGTGGGAATGGATGATTTACGTGTTTATTTCCGCCAGGAACCATTGCCGGATAAAGCGTTTACTCCTGATTCCGATTATGGTATTTGCAACAGAGAAAAGGGAATTTTACAATTTTCGTTACATGCCGCAGAAAACAATACAAAAATTGTAAGACAATTTCAGGGGGGTACCGTGATAAATGCAGTACCAAGCAGTGCACAAGCTGATATTTGCTGTACGAAGCAAGACATAGTATTATTGAAACAAGCTTGTGAGCATGTAAAGGGTAATTTTACTTTTACAGAAAATGAAGGAGGCGTTGTGATATATTCACAGGGAAAAGCTTCCCATGCAATGCAGCCTGAAGAAGGATTTAATGCAGCAACACATTTGGCAGCTCTGTTATTTCAAGTATTTACTCCGGAGCAATTGGGGGATATACTCACATTTATCCATGAGCAGATTCACACACAATGCAATGGTGAATTGCTTGGTATTGCACAAACAGATGAACCTTCGGGTGCGCTCACCTGCAATGTGGGAAAAGTTGAAATTTTTCAGCAAAAAGCGGTGGTCAGTATTGATATTCGTTATCCTGTTACATCAGACGGAAATGGAATTATGGAGCATATCCAATCAAAGGCGTCACAATATCATTTATCTTTCCATTTACATCATTTAAATTTACCATTATATATGGAAGAGCATGCTCCGTTCATTTCGTTATTAAAACAGGCATATCAAACAGCAACAGGAAAAGAGGCAAATCTTTATGCGACAGGGGGAGGTACGTATGCACGTACGGTTCAGGGACGCTGTGTCGCATTTGGCCCTTTGTTTGAAGATGAACCAAACCGCAACATGCATGACGCCAATGAGCATATTGACATCAAACGTTTTATGAAACATGGAGAAATATGTTTACAGGCTATGTATGATATGATTATGGAACCTTGATAGGAGATAGGTCACGTGGAAAACAGCAATCAAAAACAAGTTACATTTGAAGACATTGAAAATAACGAGGAAATTAATGAGTATATTACAAAAGGCAATGAATACCTGGGCGTTATGAATTATACGGAACACGGATTTGCCCATTTAAAGAGAAGCGCTGTGTATGCACGCCGTATTTTAGAAGATTTAGGATACGATGAGCGTATATGCGAGCTGGCAGCAATTGCAGGCTATATGCATGATATCGGCAATGTGATAAATCGTGTAGACCATGCGCAGTCAGGTGCGATTATGGCGTTTCAAATATTGACAAGAATGGGAATGCCACCAAGTGAAATCAGTCAGATTATTGCTGCAATCGGCAATCATGATGAAGGAACCGCAACAGCAGTCAATCCAATTGCAGCAGCGTTGATTTTGGCTGATAAAAGCGATGTTCGCCGCACAAGAGTACGGAATAAAGAAACCGTAGCCATAGACATTCATGACAGAGTAAATTACGCAGTAGAACATTCCAGCATAGAAGTAAATAAAGAGCAGAAGGTAGCATTACTGAAATTAACCATTGATACTACCATTTGTCCTGTGATTGAATATTTCGAAATATTTTTAACACGTATGGTACTTTGCAGAAAAGCCGCAGATTTTTTAGGTTTAACCTTTCAAATTGTAGTAAACGATTCTCGTATTTTATAAATAAACAAAAAACCGCAGCTGCCTCTCTTAAAACAGCTGCGGTTTTTTATTTGGATTTATTATTTTTTATCAGCTTCCGCTTCAATTGCTTTTAAACATTCTTTACAAATGTTGCGGCCCATATATTGAACCATATCATTTGTGTTATTGCAAAACATGCATGCTGGTTCATATTTTTGCAATATGATAGAGGAGTTGTCCACAAAAATCTCAATTGGATCCCTCTCGTTAATATTCAATGTTTGTCTTAGTTCTTTTGGAAGTACAATTCTTCCTAATTCATCAACTTTTCTTACAATACCTGTAGATTTCATAAAAATTACTCCTTTTTTTAGATTTTGTTTTTCTTTTTACTACAATTACTTTGTTTATGTCAATATCATACCTTTTTTTACCATAAATGTCAATAGATTTAAATTTCTGTCGAACAGAATTTTCAAAAAATTCATAAACTAGTCCAATTGTACATACTTATTGCAGAGGTGTAAAGCATGTTAAATGTAATATGGGCAGTTATGATTTTAATTAGTTTTGTGTGCGCCATTTTCACAGGCAGGATGCCGCAGCTTTCAGAAGCAGTGATGAAAGGCGCAGGCAGTGCAGTGGAATTGGTAATAGGTACTTTAGGTATGATGTGTGCATGGACAGGATTTATGAAAATTGCAGATGCCGGCGGATTAACTGCTGTATTATGTAAAGTATTCAATCCGCTTTTAAAACGTCTGTTTCCGGATTACCGGGCAGGCAGCAGTGCGTTAAAAGCAATTTCCATGAATATGGCAGCCAATTTTTTAGGTTTAGGTAATGCGGCAACTCCGCTTGGTATTGCAGCTATGAAGGAAATGCAGAAAGAAAATCCCAATCCCTCGGTTGCCAATAACAGTATGGTTATGTTTGTAGTGATTAATACTGCATCCATACAATTGATTCCTACATTTATGGGGGCTTTGCGAGCGCAATACGGAGCGCAGTTTCCGTTTGATATACTGCCTGCTGTATGGCTTGCTTCTGTAGTATCGTTAATTGTGGGAGTAATTGTGGCAAAGTTGCTGCAAGGACGCAAAAAAGAACACAGATTACGTTAAAGGAGTGATCCCATATGGAAAGTTTCAGTGTCTACATTATTCCTGTTGTAATCTGTATCATCATTGTATTCGGCCTTTTTAAACGTGTCCCTCTATTCGATACGTTTATTGCAGGTGCGAAGGAAGGTTTCCAATCTTCCATTTCCATTTTGCCTTCCTTGGTAGGCTTGATTATGGCAGTCACTATGCTGAGTGCTTCCGGGGCGTTAGAATTATTCACCAACTGGATTGCACCGGTTGCCGATTTTTTAGGTTTCCCGGCACAGGTACTTCCGCTTGCCTTGCTTCGCCCAATTTCCGGCAGCGGTTCCACTGCGGTTTTAACAGAAATCTTCCAAAATTACGGCGCAGACGGATTTATCGGACGTGTTGCTTCTGTCATGATGGGTTCCACGGAAACCACATTTTATGCCATTGCCGTATACTTTGGTTCAGTGGGCATAAAAAAGACACGCCATGCAATTCCTGCAGCGCTGATGGCAGACACAACAGGATACATTATGTCCGTATTGGCAGTAAATCTATTTTTTCGTTAATACGCCATTATTTGGAATATTTGCACGGTATGATTTTAACGGATTTATACGACAGAAAACATCGTGTGTGAAATTTTATCACAAATCTCTATGCTGGAAATATTTACATATTTCAGAGTTTTTTTATAACTCTTTATTCCAATATTTACGGTCAAGACTGCGGTATTGTACTGCTTCCGCAATATGCTGTGCGTGTATTTGTTCGCTATGCTCCAAATCTGCAATGGTTCGTGCGACTTTTAGCACTCTGTCGTAGGCGCGTGCGGAAAGTCCTAATTTTTCAAAAGCAGCTTTTAGCAAACGATTGGCACTTTGGTCCAGTTGACAATGTTTTTGTAACAGTGCAGGTGTCATTTTAGCATTGCAGGTAATGCCGGTTCCTTTCAATCGTTCATTTTGAATTGCTCTGGCAGCATCCACACGTTTTTTTATGGTCTCGGAGGATTCTGCCGATGCTTTGGAAGAAAGTTCATCAAAATGGACTGCGGGAACTTCAATATGCAAATCCAATCTGTCTAACAGGGGACCGGAAACGCGGGAAAGATATTTATTCACCATGGAGGCGGTGCAAGTGCAAGGGTGACCGATATGCCCAAAATAGCCGCATGGACATGGATTCATAGCAGCAACAAACATAACAGTGCAAGGATATGTATAGTTTCCGTTTACCCGTGAAATGGTTACGGTGCCGTCTTCCAGAGGCTGGCGCAATACTTCCATAGCATTTTTGGAAAATTCGGGTAGTTCGTCCAGAAACAAAACACCGTTGTGAGCCAATGAGATTTCACCCGGTTTTGGAATGCTTCCGCCACCGGAGAGACCTGCGGCGGAAACTGTGTGATGGGGCGCACGGAAAGGGCGTGTATGAATCAAAGAGGTATTTGGAGGCATAATACCTGCAATGGAATGTAGTTTTGTTGTTTCGATAGTCTCTTCAAATGTCATAGGAGGTAAAATAGAGGGCAAGCGTTTTGCAAGCATACTTTTTCCTGAACCGGGAGGTCCAATCAGCAGTACATTGTGACCTCCGCTGGCAGCAATCTCTAATGCGCGCTTTGCTTGGGTCTGCCCCCGTACATCAGCAAAATCAGGCAAAGAAGGAGACGCAAAATCAATATTGTTTTGAGGAACCTGGGGCAATATGGTCAGGTTACCTGTAAGATGGTCTATCAGTTGTTTTACATTCGTTACAGGATATACTTCCAATCCTTCCACAACAGCGCCCTCGGCAGCATTGGCAGCAGGTACAAACAAACGGTGATATCCCAATTCCTTGGCGTGAATTGCCATAGGCAGTACGCCGCGAATTCCGTGAATTTCTCCTGACAAAGACAGTTCACCAATCATTGCACAGTCAGAAAGGTCGCAGGAAAGTTGTCCCGACGCCGTTAAAATTGTAAGCAGTATGGGAAGGTCATAAATAGGGCCTTCCTTTCTTTTATCAGCAGGCGCCAGATTAACGGTAATACGGCTCATGGGAAATGTAAATCCGCAGTTTTTTAATGCCGAGCGTACTCTGTCACGGGATTCTTTCACAGCGGTGTCAGGCAGGCCGACAACGTCAAATCCGGGCAGTCCGTTTGAAATATCTGCCTCTACGTTGACTTCAAATGCATCCATTCCGTAAAGACCGATACTGTTTAAGTGGGCAAACATGAGAATATCTCCTTTTGTGTTATTATCGTTAGAATTTATTTATTATAAAACCTGACATGCTGCATTACAAGAAATTGTTTACATTTTTCAACAGAGCCTTTACTTATTTTAATTTTGGAGATATAATAGAACAAATGTTCGAATACAGAAATAGAAGGGATTATATGGAACGGGCTATTTTACATTGTGACCTGAACAATTTTTATGCTTCGGTAGAATGCAGGGATTTTCCCCATTTAAAAGGAAAAGCAGTAGCTGTTTGTGGCAGGCAAGAGGAAAGGCATGGCATTGTACTTGCAAAAAATGAATTGGCCAAAAAGTATGGAGTGAGCACAGGAGAACCTATCTTTCAGGCTAAGAAAAAATGTCCGCATTTGGTCATTACACCGCCTCATTACGATAGATATTTATATTTTTCCAACTTAGCCAAAGAGATTTATTTATCGTTTACCGACCAAATTGAACCGTTTGGTATTGACGAATGCTGGCTGGATGTGACGGGAAGCCAAACATTATTTGGGACTCCCTATGAAATTGCCGAAACCATCCGTAAGCAGTTTTACAGTCAACTGGGCCTGACGGTTTCTGTAGGAGTCAGCTTTAATAAGATATTTGCCAAACTGGCCAGCGACTTAAAAAAGCCGAATGCCACAACTATGATTACAAAAGAAGATTTCCAGGAGAAAATATGGAAACTACCTGTGGAAAATATGCTGGGAGTAGGAAGAGCTACCTTAAAAAAGCTGCATGAATCAGGTGTATTTACCATAGGGGAATTGGCGCAAAGCAATGAAAACTATCTTTATGCCATGTTTGGCAAAAACGGAAGTGAACTTTGGCAAAATGCCAATGGCAGAAACGAATCTCCTGTATCTTATGTGCAGCAGCAGGAACAGCCTAAAAGTATAGGAAACAGTATTACTTGCCCAAAAGATTTGGAACAAGAGGAACAAGCTCAGAAGGTATTGCTGTACTTATCAGAAAAAGTGGCGGGCCGTATGCTTTGTCATGGAGTGTTGGCTTGCGGTATCCACTTGATGATAAAAGACTGCTTGTTTCAGACAAGGCAATATCAGCAGACCATTGAAATTCCAACACGTCAGGTAAAAGATATTTATGCCGTGGCTTGCCGTATGCTGAAACAGCATTATAAATGGAAGCAGCCGATACGTGCATTGGGTATCAGTGGATTTTTATTGGTGCCCCAGGCACAAAAAGAGCAAGTATCGTTTTTCACAAATACGGAAGAATTGATAAAGGAAGAAAAGCTGGAGGAGAAGATTGCAAATTTAAAAGACAAATATGGTAAACAAATTATCACTTATGGAGCATTATTGTCTAAAGAATTCGACTTGTATAAAGAAGATATTAATAATCAAATACCATATCGTCCTTTTCAAAAATAAATAGGGTAATTTTTATTTTTCTATTGACCTGTTCAGAGAAATCTATTATAATTCAAGATATAAACATTAATGTAAAAATAAGGTAAATATTTTCTCGTAGCACACAAGGATTGCTTGGAAAAAACAGAAATTTTTTAACATATTTCATAAATTTTTATTGACTTAAATAAAAGAATAGAGTATGATATAGGCAGATAAAAGTGGGTGCAAGAGGTGTTTTGGATTGCCTGAACAAATGGAAAACTATACAGACAATCAGCTGGTATCTTTCATTCAAAAAGGGAATTCAGACGCCTTTGTGGAACTGACTGCCAGGTACCTGTCTTTCATTCGGGCAAAGGCGCATCCGTTTCGCAGTTCCGTATTGGAAGCAGATGACCTATGTCAGGAAGGTTTGCTTGGTTTATTTAGTGCAGCCAGAAGCTACAATCCGAATAAAGATGCCAGCTTTAAAACTTATGCGGGTATTTGTATTCAAAACCGCATTGTGGCGGCCTATCGTGCCTGTGCACGCAAAAAGAATATTCCTCTGGGCCAATTGGTATCACTTAATGATGAAGAAGCTTCTCAACTCAATATACAGGGTACCAATCAAGCAGTGTCCAATCCTGAGACCTTATTGATAGACAGGGAAAATTTAGAAATGGTTCACCAAAGAATTCGGCAGAGTTTGTCAAAACTGGAGCAACAGGTTCTCTTTCTTTACTTAAGCGGCCAAAGTTACAGTGAGATTGCTGCCAAATTAGCAATTCCTGCTAAGTCTGTAGATAACGCAATTCAGCGTGTGCGTAGAAAACTACAATCATGCAGTCTCAATATGCCCCGGTAGCTTAAGTTAGAGCGTTGATCCATCAAAGGCGGCGGTGCAAATCCGTCTAAGGGCAAAATATCTATTAATCCAAAGCGAGGTAAATCACATGTACGAAGACAAAACTCTCATCTGTAAAGATTGCGGCGCTGAATTTGTATTCACTGCTGGCGAACAAGAATTCTATGCATCCAAAGGCTTTGTAAATGAGCCACAAAGATGTAAACCATGCCGTGATGCACGTAAAAACGCTGCAAAACCGGAGCGCGAAATGTACACAGCACAATGCGCTGCTTGCGGATGCGAAGCAAAAGTTCCATTTAAACCACGTGAAGACCGTCCTGTATACTGCAGCGAGTGCTTTGCTAAGATGAGAGAAGAATAAGAAGTCGTTCTTATTCCGCTGATTCTGAGGTTCACAAAAAGCGATGCTCAAATTTGAGCATCGCTTTTTGTTTTTGCTTGTAGTTTTATTTGTCATAATTTGCATCAAAAATGCAGCGGCCTTCTTTAAAAGTATACAGTACTTGAATATCTTTGATTTCCATAGGGGCTGCTTTGCAGGGATTTTCGCTCAATACCACCAAATCTGCCAGCTTGCCTTCTTTGATGGTTCCTTTTCTGTCTTCTTCAAAATACTGATAAGCAGCATACTTTGTTACAGCATAGATTGCTTCTTTCACAGGAATACATTCTTCTTTGCCCAGACATACTCCGTTTTTTGTCATGCGATTGACTGCGCACCAAATGGTTTCCAACATATTGGGCGCAATTACAGGGGTATCTTGATGAAACGTAAACGGAATGTTCATTTCCATGGCAGAATGTGCGCAGGAAATGTGTTTGGCACGTTCCATTCCAAAGTTTTCAATGTGTACATCACCCCAATAGTAGGTGTGAGCTACAAAAAAGCTGGGAATCATCGAAACAGACTTCACATCAGGCAATTGGTCCGGACGCAGCAATTGTGCATGAATCATCACAGGACGGATGTTTTGTTGTTTTCCCTTCAAACAATCCAGCAATTGTTGTGCAGCGGCATCTCCGTTGCAATGAGTAATAAATTGTGTTTGCTCTTCTAATGCACGGTCGACCATACTTTGTACCTGCTCGTCAGAGTATCGAGCATAACCGCAGTAATCTTTGCTGTTTGCGTATGGCTTGCTCATCCATGCGGTTCTTCCTTGAGGAGAACCGTCTAAAAACAACTTATATCCTCCAAGCTTCAGCCGATTTTGATAGCTGCGATATTGAGGATTTTGTTTTATCAAATCTGCATGGTGTTCCAAATCAACATATCCTACAATATCTAATATCAGGGCGTTTTGTTCTGCCATGCTGTGCAGCAGGTTCCATTCTCCGTCCTTTACAAAGCCGTCTTGTGCGGTTGTAATTCCGTAGGACGCATAAATTTTTTGTGCTTTTTCAAACTGTTTTGCAATTTTATGAATGTCAGGGTGTGTAATTTGGTTGCCTGCTTTGATAAATGCGCTTTCTTCCGCATATCCGGTTAGATTTCCATTTTCATCTCTCCCGTATTTTCCGCCCGCCGGGTCAGGGGTGTTTTTATCCAAGTGCATCAGTTCCATTGCTTTTGTATTCATAACACCCATATGTCCCGATTTGTGAGCAATCAGCAACGGGTGTCCCTGACAAATCGCATCCAATTCTTTTGCCGTTGGATGACGGTGCTCTTTGAGAAAATTATGGTCATAACCAAAGCCGAAAATCATTTCTCCCGGCTCTATCTTGTTTTCATCAATATATTGTTCTATTTGCAGACCGATTTCTGCAATGCTGGTAATATGATTCAGATCCAATAATCCCAGCGTATTGGAAGATTGGGTGATATGAGAATGCGGGTCAATAAAAGACGGCATCAAGCAATGCCCGTGCAGATTGATTTCATCGCAGTTGGGTGTTGTTTTTTCTTTTGCTGCTTGCAAACTGCCGCAGTACACAATGATTCCGTCCTCAACCAGTATTGCTTCCGGTTGGGAATCTTCCAGGGTTAAGATGTCTCCGTTATAAAATAGCTGCTGCATAAATATCCTTCTCTCGTAATCATTTGTGTTTAGTATAAGCATGAATTATGAAAAAATTATGGCCCATTTATAGAAGGAATGAAAATGTTTGAAACAAAATTTTGTACGAATGTATTGATATTGAACATACGTTTCTATTTTTAAACATCAAAAGACTTTGCCTTGCATAACCGAGGCGATGATGTTATAATTTTTCGTAAGAAAATCAATAAGGAGGAGGCTGTATGTTAGGGTTAAAAAAAGGAACCATATCTTTTATTGAACGGAATGAAGAATGGGATAACATTGCTCAAAGAGAAATAGAGCATTTAAAAGTTTTATTTGGCCCTGTCGCAAAAGATGTACAGCAAATAGGCAGCGGAGCTATTAGCAATCCCTCTTTCCGCGTGAAGTTTATGCCTATTTTGGACATTGCAGTTGCTGTTTCGTCCTTTGATGATGTCATTGATATGGAATATAAGCTGAAAGCGCATCATATCTACCATGTATATCACAAAGATGACAATGAACAGTTGTTTTTTGAATGCCGCGACATGGACGCAGGTGTTTGTACGGCACATATTTATGTTGTATTGGAAAACAGCGACAGATGGAATCATTTTTTGCAATTTAAAGATTATTTATCCATTAATACGGACAGATTAAAAAAATACAATACGCTGAAACAAGAATTGGCGGAACGGTATGCAACCGACAGGCGTGCGTACCATCAGGGAAAGACGAGGTTTATGCAAAATATTATGGTAGAAGCTACAGATTATTTCACACTGGGTCACGAGATTACAGTGGTACTGGATGAAGAGCAGCACAGCGGCGAATATTTGCGCGGCTACAATAAAGAACACTTTGAAAAAACAAATAAAAAACAAATTGTATACGTGTTTGATGCAGAAAATCCGGGAAAAGAGTTTCATGGCATGGTAACTGCAATGATAGAGTATGAAGGTTCCGGCGAAATGAAGTTGATTGCAACGCCATGTGAGGCTGTTGTGTATGAGCCGCAAATTGCACATGCGCTTATAAAGGCAGAAGGAAATAAAAAACCGATTTATAAATGTTTGTATGAGAAATCCTGCGGTGCGGTTGTATATCATGAAGATGACGGAGAACGTAAATACTTGCTGATTCGCAATCGTTCTCAAAATGTGGGATTTCCAAAAGGACATATTGAATACGGCGAAACAGAATTGCAGACAGTGGAAAGAGAGATTTTGGAAGAAACAGGTCTGCATGTAGATGTTTGCGAAGCGTTTAGACGTTTGTATGATTACAAAGTAAAATTTTCCGTGAATAAGCGTGCGGTTTATTATTTGGCAAAATATACCGGTCAACGTGTATTTCCTCAAGAAGGAGAAGTACTGGAATATTGGGTTGTACCGTATGATGAAGCGGTTGATTTATTGACATTTGACGCTGACCGTGAAATTTTGGAAGATGCGGAAGCGTTTTTAAAATAAAAATAAGAAATAATAGGCGGACAAGCTGTATTACGGTGCTGTATCTGTCATTTTTTCAAAGGCAGGATTTTATGTGATAAAAGTCCTGCCTTTTTTGTGCTGATTTTTATTTGTAAATTTTGAAGAATCAGGGATACTATCAATAGATGCTTAAAAAAACATTTGCTCTACAAAAATTTTAATACCAATACAAATTAAAACAATTCCGCCCAATATACTGGATTTATTGTGCAGCAAGCAGCCGAATTTTTTTCCCAAGAAAACACCGATAAGACAGAGGGTAAATGTAATGACAGAGATGGCGGAAATGGAACATAGCATTTGCAGTAAGGTTTCTGCGCCGACTGCGGACGGCAAGATAACGCCGGTTGCCAATGCATCAATGCTGGTTGCCACCGCCATTGCAAGCAATGTTTTGGTTTTGAGGGTGCTTTTTTCGCAGAAATCAGCTTCGTCTTTTTTTCGAGAATCCCAAATCATTTTGATTCCAAGATAGCATAGAAGAATCAGAGCAATCCAATGGTCTACTGTATGTATCAGTTGTTCTCCTACTTTTCCGATGGACCAGCCTATAAAAGGCATTGCTCCCTGAAATATACCAAAACATGCTGCTATCCTGAGTGCCGTCAACAAATTTACTTTTTTCAATACAGCGCCGTTGGTAATCGATACGGCAAACGCGTCCATAGATAAACCGACGGCTATGCCGAATAATGATATGTAATCCATACAGTCCTCCTGCATCTTTTTGTTTTAGAAAGTGACAGGAATTACTGTGAATACAGCAACTCCTGTCGCAATTTCTGTTGCAATTATTTGATGTTATAGTCTACCCATTCTTTTGCACGTATGACATTTTCTTCAGACGGAATGGCAACTTGTGCTTTTTTAGAACGTCTGTCAGGATACGTAATCGGAATGGTAATCCCATTGGTATCATCAAATTTGTGGGGATCCAACTCAATTTCTCCAAAGTGTTGTTTTGTCTTCATGCGCATTTTCATCTCCTTTTGCGGAAAAAACCGCTGATGTTATTGTTGCTGCAGAAAGACAAATCATACAAAAATATATTTGCCAACATTGGGGAAAAATGATAAAATAACAATTATCATATAAACGGTTCGTAGTTGTAGCAGTGAAAAGAAACGTTTATTTATTTATATTTTAATAATGAGGGAAATAGTAGTATGATTGCGTTAATTGATTATGGCGCCGGAAATTTACATAGCGTACAAAATGCGTTGGATTACATTGGCTGTGAAAGTTGCATTACCAGTGATGCAAAAGTACTCATGGAAGCAGACGCTGCAATTTTGCCGGGCGTAGGCTCCTTTGGACATGCTATGGAGTGTTTGCAAAATGCAAATTTGGTACAGCCGGTTTTGGATTTTATTCACAGCGGAAAACCATTTTTAGGAATTTGTCTTGGACTTCAGTTGTTATTTGAAGAAAGTGAGGAGAGTCCGGGGGTAAAAGGACTTGGAGTATTTCAAGGCAAAATTCAGCTGATTCCCGGCGGTTGGGATTTAAAAGTGCCTCACATTGGCTGGAATTCATTGGACATCAAACAAAATGACGGATTGTTCCAAAACATTGAGCCGGAACCTTATGTTTATTTTGTACATTCGTATTATTTGAAAGCACAAGACAGAGAGATTGTTTCTGCTACCACCACATACGGAATTGAACTGGATGTAGCCATACATAAAGATAACGTGCATGCGGTGCAGTTTCATCCTGAAAAAAGTGGTGTAAGAGGCATTGAAATGCTGGAAAATTTTGCGTCACTTATCAAATAAAAGGAGGTACCAAGCCATGCATGCAAAAAGAATTATTCCGTGTTTGGATGTAAATAACGGAAGAGTAGTCAAAGGAACCAGTTTTGTAAATTTAAGAGATGCAGGCGACCCTGTAGAAGCGGCAATTGCTTATGACAAACAGGGTGCCGATGAATTGGTATTATTGGATATTACCGCTTCTCATGAAGGCCGTGGTACCATGCTGCATATTGTGCAGGAGGTTGCAAAGCATATTTTTATTCCGTTTACCGTAGGCGGCGGAGTGCGTACCGTAGAGGATATCAATGCATTACTGCGTGCAGGTGCGGATAAGGTTTCTGTGAATACTGCGGCATGGAAAAATCCGCAGCTCATTCGTGAAGCTGCCAATCAATTTGGAAGCCAATGCGTTGTTTGCGCCATTGATGCAAAACGTAGAGCGGAAGGTGGATGGACAGTTGTCATCAATGGCGGACGTGAAGATACGGGCAAAGATGCCGTTGCATGGGCAATCCAGGCAGCCAAATTAGGAGCGGGGGAAATCTTGCTGACCAGTATGGATTGTGACGGACAAAAAACAGGATATGATTTGGAATTAACAAGAGCTGTGTCCTGCAGAGTGAATATTCCGGTTATTGCATCAGGCGGTGCAGGAACCATGGAGCATTTTTCCGATGCGTTTGAACTGGGTGAGGCAGATGCAGTATTGGCCGCTTCTTTATTCCATTTTGGTGAAATCACCATTCCGGAATTAAAAGCCTATTTGCAAAAAAAAGACATTACAGTCAGAAAATCATAAAAATACCCGGGAATGTTCTCCCGGGTATTTTTATTGATAGAAAAGAAAATTCTTTTTAGCAAATGATATTGGTAAATATATCCTGTGGCAACAGCCCGCCGAAATTTGCTTCGTTTTCAGCGTTGAAAGTCTTACGTATTCACTTTTATAGGAGGAGAATAAAAACTTTACTGGGGTCTCATATCCGTGATTTATTTTTGAAATTTTTGTTTTTCAACAGCAATCAAATGTTTTTATCTTTTCCTTATTGTTCTTTATACGGAGGTATATTTGTTGGGATTTTCATAGCAGGGGTTGTTCATATTTTGTACTAGCTGCGCATACCAATGTAACAAGCGTAAAAGCGCAATTTTGGAGGTGCAGAATCAGTATGAGGTGGAAAACAAGAGCAATTGCAATGGTTGTGGTCGTGGTGTTAATGGCTGTTTCGTTTGTAATACCGGTATCCGCTATTTCAGACGAAGAGGTGGCTGCTCCGTCTGCTATTTTAATGGAACCAAATACAGGCAAAATTTTATATGAAAAGAATGCAAATGAATTGCGTCCGTGTGCTTCTATTACCAAAGTAATGACTTTGTTATTGGTGATGGAAGCCATAGATTCGGGTAAAATCTCTTTGGATGACCAGGTAACTGCAAGTGCGCATGCGGCTTCCATGGGCGGTTCGGATATTTGGTTAAAAGAAGGAGAAACCATGTCTGTGAACGACTTAATCAAAGCAACAGTCATCATGAGTGCAAATGATGCTGCTGTTGTGTTGGCAGAACATGTATACGGAACAGAAGATGAATTTGTAAAACAAATGAATATTCGTGCAAAACAATTGGGTATGAATGATACCACATTTAAAAATTGCAACGGTCTGGATGAAGACGGTCATTTGACAACTGCCCATGATGTGGCACTGATGTCAGCAGAGTTAATCAAACACGAAAAAATCTTTGATTACACATTAACTTGGATGGATTACGTCAGAGACGGAGAAACTCAATTGGTAAATACCAATAAATTAATTCGCAGTTACAAAGGTATCACAGGATTAAAAACAGGTACCACCAGTCAGGCGGGCAGCTGTATTTCCGCTACGGCTAAGAGAGATAATTTGAGTCTTGTGGCAGTGGTATTGGGCTGTTCCACAACGGATGAACGGTTTACCTCCGCATCAACTTTGCTCGATTACGGATTTGCTAATTTTTCCTTTGCGTCACTCCAAATGCCGGAATTGGGAATGGTTCCCGTAACAAACGGAATACAGGGAGAAGTTCAGGTCGAATGTACTGCAACTGCTGAAGTATTAATTCCAAAGGGGAAAGAATCTGCAATTAAAAGCGAAGTGGAGTTGAGTGAAGGGGTTCAGGCACCGGTTGAACAAGGACAGTTGCTTGGAAAAGTAAAGTATGAACTGGACGGAGAAGTAATTGCAGAGTATGATATTACAGCAAAAGACAGTGTGAAAGAGCTTGATTTTGGCGCTTCTTTTATGATTTTATTAAGAAGTTTGTTCCATTGGTAAATTATGATGTTGTAAAAGAAATGAAAGTATAAATTTATAAAAAGTGTTGAAATTCTATTGCAAATAATATAGGTTTATTGTAAAATAATAACGAAAGAATGGGAACGTATAGGAGGATAAAAGATGTCCATTCAAGTAGATTTAAAACATTTAAATGGGTTTGTACAGAGCCAAGAGATGGAAGGAATTGCTCCTCAGGTTAAGACGGCACATCATATGCTGCATAACGGTACAGGTATGGGGAATGATTATATCGGCTGGCTGACTTTGCCAACAGATTATGATAAAGAAGAATTTGAGAGGATTCAGAAAGCGGCAAAACAAATTCAATCTGATACGGATATTTTGATTATCATTGGAATCGGCGGTTCTTATTTGGGGGCAAGGGCAGCGATAGAATTTTTAAAATCACAAAATTACAATGTCCTTCCGAAACAAACTCCCGATATTTATTTTGCAGGAAACACCATCAGTTCTGCATCCTTAACTGAATTATTGACAATATGTAAAGGCAAACGCGTTTCCATTAACATGATTTCAAAGTCTGGTACTACAACAGAACCGGCCATTGCTTTCCGTGTATTCAAAGATTTTTTGGAAAAAGAATATGGGAAAGAAGAAGCAAAAAAACGTATTTACTGCACAACGGATAAAGCAAAAGGTACGTTGAAACAACTTGCTGATACAGAAGGATACCAAACATTTGTGGTTCCCGACGATGTAGGAGGACGTTTTTCCGTATTAACAGCAGTAGGTTTGTTACCCATTGCTGTTTGCGGAGCAGACATCACAGCATTAATGCAAGGCGCTGCCGATGCACAGCAGGAATATTTCAATGACAATCTTGCGGAAAATCCTTGTTACCAATATGCGGCTGCCAGAAATGTATTGTATCGAAAAGGGAAAGAGATTGAACTGCTGGTCAGTTACGAGCCTTGTTATACGATGATGTGCGAGTGGTGGAAACAATTATACGGAGAAAGTGAAGGAAAGGATCAAAAAGGAATTTTTCCGGCATCCGTAACGTTTTCCACAGATTTACACTCTATGGGTCAATACATACAAGATGGAAAGCGGACACTTTTTGAAACTGTTGTATTGTTTGATAAGCCAAAGTATGATATATTAATAGAGAACAGTCCCGAAGATGTGGATGGATTGAATTTTCTACAAGGCAAATCGGTTTCTTATGTCAACCGAAAAGCATTTGAAGGAACGGTATTGGCGCATCATGACGGCGGTGTTCCCAATATTGTTGTTCATGTTCCGGATTTTTCAGAGTATTCTTTGGGATATCTGATTTATTTCTTTGAAAAAGCATGCGCTATTTCCGGTTATTTACTGGGTGTAAATCCATTTAATCAGCCGGGGGTGGAAAGCTATAAAAAGAATATGTTTGCTTTGCTTGGCAAGCCCGGGTATGAACAGGAAAAAGAGCAGCTGGAAGCCAGATTAAAGCAATAAGAAGTTCAATGTGCCGGTCGTATCCACTTTTTGTGGAAAAATATAAAATGTTTTGGGGAGGAGTTTCATCATGATAACTCTAATTATTGGTAAAAAAGGTTCAGGAAAAACAAAAAAATTAATTGACGCAGCAAACAATGCCATTGAAAACACAAACGGCAACGTTGTTGTAATTGAGAAGGAATCCCATCTTACTTTGGATATCTCCCATCAAGCAAGATTGGTTGCTCTTGAGCCATACGGCATTCATGGCTGCACTGCATTCTACGGTTTTGTAAGCGGTATTTGTGCAGGCAACTATGATGTAAAAGAAATTTTTATTGATTCTACATTAAAAGCAGTTGACGTACAAGATTTGGAATGCTTTATTAAAAAATTGGATAAATTGGCTGCTTTTGCTGAGACAAAGATTACATTGTCTGTTTCCATGGATGAGTCTGAACTTCCTGCAGGCGTAAAAGATATTGTAACTTGCATCTAATTTCAGATAGACATATAAAAGCTGCTGCCGCTGCATTTACGGCGGCAGCTTTCTTATATACGGTATGAATATGCCGTATAGGGAAAGTATAAAAAGAGAACGGCTTTGTACTGCATCATTTCGTATAAAATTTCTTGTTGACAAAGCTGCTGCAAATGGCTATAATATTTTAGTAAAGCGCAAGAGGTGTTAACTATGCTGCTTGATTTAAAAAAATTGTTTGAAAATGAAGAGGAGTGCATTCCTTTTCAGTTTGAGCTGGATTTATCGGACACGGAAATAAGCGGTGTATATCCGTTTGTTTCTCCGGTGCAAATCCGTGGTAGTGTGCAAAATACAGCACAAACCGTTTATATGACGGCAGAAGCTGATTTTGATTTTTCTATTCCTTGTGACCGTTGTGCCGAGGATATTCAAACACATTATCACTATTCGTTCAGTCATCCTCTTGTCATGGAGATGAATGAAGAAGACCAAGATACTTACATTCTGGCAGAAGACGGTAAGTTGGATTTGGACGAGCTTTTCAGAGCAGATATTTTATTGGCTTTACCTACAAAATATCTATGTAAAGAAGATTGTAAAGGTTTATGCCCTGTTTGCGGTATGAATCTAAACAACAGCAGTTGTCAATGTAATAAGCGTCAGATTGATCCTCGTTTGGAGGTTCTGAAACAACTGATAGATTAGTTTTAATTTATATAAGGAGGTGCTGAACATGGCGGTACCAAAGAGCAAATTATCCAGTGCAAGAAAAAATAGCAGACGTTCCAGCGTTTGGAAAATGAGTGCTCCAACTCTTGTTCATTGCCCAAAATGCGGTGAGTACAAAACACCTCACGTTGTTTGCGGCAGTTGTGGTTTTTACAACGGCAGAGAAGTAATTAAAAAAGAGGCTTAATCAGAAAGATTACAATCTTTTTTATTTCTAAAAATTTAAGAGAAGGAGAAATCCTTCTCTTATTTTTTTGCTTAAAATACATTGTCATCAATGGGAGGTGATTCAAAATGTCAGTTGTAATCAAAGGAATAGAACCTGACAGTCCTGCTCAGCGTGCAGGAATTCAGGCAGGCGAAATTCTGGTTTCTTTAAATGGGCATGATATTATTGATATTTTGGATTACCGTTTTTATGAAACCAATGCCCATTTGGAAATTAAGCTTTCCGATGTTACAGGTCAAACACGTATTGTTTCCATGAAAAAGGGCCAATATCAATCCATTGGTTTGGAATTTGAAACATATTTGATGGATAAGCAACATTCCTGCCGCTGCAAATGTGTGTTTTGTTTTATTGACCAAATGCCAAAGGGTATGAGAGAAAGCTTATATTTTAAAGATGATGACTCCCGTCTGTCGTTTTTATTTGGTAATTATGTGACGCTAACCAATTTGAAAGAAAAAGATGTACAGCGTATCATTGATATGAAAATCAGTCCCATTAATGTGTCTGTGCATACAACCAATCCGGAATTAAGAGTAAAAATGATGGGAAATCGATTTGCAGGTCAGGTGCTTGAAATCTTGCCCAGACTGGCAAATGCGGGTATCCAGCTCAACTGTCAGCTGGTGTTGTGTCCGGGTATCAATGACGGGGCAGAGTTGGAGCGCAGTTTGACCGACCTTGGCAAATTAGCGCCTGCACTGCAAAGTATTGCCTTGGTACCTGTTGGCGTTACCAAATACAGAGAAGGGTTATACCCTTTACGTCCTTATACAAAAGAAGAGGCAGGTCAAACCATTGATATCATTGACCGTTTTGGAAATCAGTTTGAACAGGAATATGGCAGTCGTATTGCATATGCTTCCGATGAATTTTATTTAACAGCGGAAAGACCGATTCCGAATCCGGAATTTTACGGAGATTTTTCTCAAATAGAAAGTGGAGTCGGTGCAATGGCATGCTTGAAAGATGAGTTTTTATATGCATTGAAAGAGCGTTTGGACGGTCAGGAAACCATTGAAATTCCGAAAAGGCATATTACATTGGCCACAGGTGTTGCGGCTTATCCGTTTCTGAATGAATTACTTGACGAAGTGCGGATAAAATGTAATAATTTAACTTGTAATGTAGTGCCGATTATCAACCATTTTTTTGGAGAAACTATAACAGTAGCAGGACTTATGACCGGCACAGATATTTTATCTCAGCTAAAAGAAAAAACGCTGGGAGACGAGTTATTACTGCCGGAAGTAATTTTGCGGCATAATACAAATATACTGTTAGATGACATTACCCTTGATGATATCAGTAATCAACTGCAGATACCCATTAAGACGGTTATGAATGACGGACAGCATTTGTTACATGCTGTTCTGGGGGAGTGAAACAATGTCTAAACCGATTGTTGCCATAGTAGGCAGACCAAATGTAGGCAAGTCTACCTTATTTAATAAATTAATTGGGCAGAGACTTTCTATTGTAGATGATACGCCCGGTGTTACAAGAGACCGCATTTACGGAGAATGCGAGTGGGAAAACAGAGTAATATCCTTGGTAGATACCGGCGGTATTGAGCCGATGTCTCAAGATGTTATTTTATCTCAAATGAGAACACAGGCACAAATAGCCATTGACGGAGCTGATGTCATTATTATGGTAACAGACGTACGCAGCGGAGTGGTTGCAACGGACGAAGAAGTTGCCATTATGTTGAAAAAAAGCGGCAGACCTGTCATATTGGCTGTGAATAAATGTGACAATGTTGGCGATGTTCCGCCTGAATTTTATGAATTTTATAATTTGGGTTTGGGTGATCCGATTGCAGTTTCTTCTGTCCATGGACATGGAACGGGAGATTTGTTGGACAGAGTCATGGAATTGGTTCCGCAGGAGCAGGAAGAGGAAGACGACGGAGAAGAAATCAAGGTTGCCATTATAGGTAAGCCAAATGTAGGTAAATCTTCTTTGGTGAATAAAATATCAGGTCAGGAACGCTGTATCGTTTCCAATATTGCGGGAACAACACGAGACGCCATTGATACGGCTGTGGAAAATCAACATGGCAAGTTCATTTTGATTGATACAGCAGGATTGCGCCGTCAAAGCAAAGTCTATAAAATGGATGATAACATTGAACGTTACAGTATTATACGGGCGCAAATGGCCATTGAACGTTCTGATGTTTGTGTTATTATGATAGATGCCACCGAAGGGTTTACGGAACAAGATTCCAAAGTAGCCGGATTGGCGCATGAGGCAGGGAAAGGCTGCGTTATCGTAGTAAATAAATGGGATGCTGTAGAAAAAGACGATAAAACCATGCAAGAATACCGTAAAAAACTTGAAGTGGATTTTTCTTTTATGTCTTATGCTCCGTTTGTATTTATATCAGCCCATACAGGCCAAAGAATTGACCGATTGTTTGAGCTGATTAAACTTGTGGCAAATTCCAATGCAATGCGGATTACTACAGGTACGTTAAATGATATTTTGGCACAAGCAACTGCACGTGTACAGCCGCCTACAGATAAGGGAAAACGTCTTAAGATTTACTATATGACGCAAGCAAGCACCAAACCGCCGACCTTTATTTGTTTTGTAAACGATGCGGAGTTATTTCATTTTTCCTATCAACGTTATTTGGAAAACAGAATTAGGGAAACCTTTGGTTTGGAAGGTACCCCTGTTCGATTTATCATCCGCGAACGCGGCGATAAATAGGAGGGCACAATGCTGGAATTGTTTCAAACGTTTGCGTTGCCTGTGTTAGCAATTATGATTGTATCGTATTTGTTGGGCAGCATCAGTTTTTCCATTATCTTTACAAAAATGTTCAGTAAAGAAGATATCCGTACCATGGGAAGCGGCAATGCGGGTACTACAAATGTACTGCGCTCTGTTGGTAAGCGTGCGGCCATATTAACCTTTGTTTTTGATATACTTAAGTGTGTTATTTCTGTATTGTTAGCCAAATATATACTGGAATATATTTGTGCAGCCAGCAATGCACCTTTCTACATAGTAAATTACGGCATTTATTTGGCCGGATTTTGCTGCTCTATTGGTCACATGTATCCAATCTTTTTTAAATTTAAGGGCGGTAAAGGGGTCGTTACGGTGGCAACCATGGCAGCCTTGGCTGACTGGCGTGTCTTTTTGGCAGTCATAGGTTTGTTTATTGTTGTGTTTGCTATTTGGAGAATGGTATCGCTTGGTTCTGTAATAGCGGCCGGTACTTATCCGATTGCTACATTTTTTGTTACCTTTTTTACCGATTACTATCATGGTGGTATTGTGTCCTTAAAATATGTGCTGATTGTTACTGCAATTACTGCATTGATGGGCGGCATTGTTATTTTTAAACATAGAGGCAATATTGTTCGCATTATGAACGGTACTGAAAAAAAGTTATTTGGAAATAAAGAAAAAGTTTAAATATGAAAAAAACATCCAATGCTTAGCATTGGATGTTTTTATTTCTGAATGATAATAAAAAAAGAAGCCGTAAGGCTTCTCTTTTGTTCTCGTTTCGCTTTTATGTGTCAATCAGACATTAAACTGCTGCGGAACCGGATACTGCACGAGTAACTTTGCCGGAACGCAAGCAACGGGTGCAGGCATAAATACGCTTGTTGGAACCGTTAACAACTGCTCTTACACGTTTAATGTTTGGCTTCCATGTTCTGTTGGAACGTCTGTGAGAGTGGGAAACCTTAATACCGAAAGCTACATCTTTGCCGCAAATTTCACATTTTGCCATGTATCTGCACCTCCTTTAAAAGGGCTATTTTTCATTACAACGTTAGTATTCTATCAAATTCACGCAAAAATTGCAAGTGTTTTTCCTATATTCTTTCCTATAGGTTCTGCTGTCATTAAAAAAGTGTCATAAAATAGTGAGTAATCTTTACATTTTATGTAAGATGTAAAGAGCACCAGTATTGTGTTTTTGTCAATAATATATTATAATACTATGATACAAAGGAGCGTGTACAAATTTGATCATAAGTGTATTATTGAATCACTCGTTAAGTTCATCCGACAAATTAAGTCTGATTATTCCGCAAATTATTGCAGTATTAATCATTCTGTTTTTAATTTTGCCTTTGCATGAGCTGGCCCATGGATGGGTTGCTTACAAATTTGGGGACCGCACCGCAAAAAATGCAGGAAGATTAACTTTTAACCCATTGGTTAGCATTGACCCGTGGGGTGCGCTCATGATTTTATTGTTTGGTTTCGGCTGGGCACGTCCGGTTCCGGTGAATCCAAATAATTTCAAAAACCCGAGGGTGGGTATGGCGGTTACAGCCGCGGCAGGCCCTATTTCCAATTTCTTGGCGGCCTTGATAGGTGCATTTATTTATGTAGCTGTTTTGGTGGGTTCAGGATTCAGTGTATCCCAGTTGAGTTTTGGTATGGAATTGCTATGGACATTTATTGCCATTAATATTTCCTTGGCTGTGTTTAACTTAATTCCAATTCCGCCGCTGGACGGTTCTAAAATTTTAGCATCTTTTTTACCGCAGAGACTTATGGAACAATTTTACCGTTATCAAGGTGTATTTATCTTAGTTTTATATGCACTTATGTTTACAGGCGCGTTAAGCGGTCCGTTAAGCTACATTCAAAATGCCTGTGCTGACGGAATTCTGTGGCTTGCACAATTGCCGTTCCATTTAGCCGGCGCGTTATAATTGGAGAAATTATGGAAAAACTATCCTATAAACTGCCCTCTTTTGAAGGGCCGCTGGATTTATTATTATATTTACTTTCCAAACATAAACTGGATATTTGTGACATTCCGATTGCAGAATTGTTGGAACAATACATGATGCATATGGAAGAAATGAAGCAGCAGGATATGGAGATAGAAAGTGAGTTTTTAACGATGGCGGCCAGATTGGTTCATATGAAAACCATATCTTTGCTTCCGAAACATGAAGAGTTAGAAGAGTTGCAGGATGAGCTGGTAACGCAATTGCTGGATTATCAGCAATGTAAACGGATGGCTCAGATAGTAAAAGACCGTTTGGAGTTAGGAACATTTGTCAGAGCGCAAATGAAGCTAAGAAAAGATTTAACCTACCGTGGACATCACGATACGGGGGAATTGTTGACAGCATATCAAACTGCAGTAGGAAAGGGAAAACGTTTTTTGCCGCCGCCTATGGAATCTTTTTCAGCCATTGTTGCAACGCCTACTGTATCTGTAGCCTCCAGAATGATTCATGTGCTGCGCTGTTTATGGAAAGAGCATGAAGTACCTTATACAAAAGTGTTTGAACAAGCGGAGAGCAAGTCTCAAATGGTGGCAACTTTTTTGGCGGTGCTGGAGTTGGTAAAAGGAAAACGAGTTCGTGTAGAGGACGAAAACGGAAGCTCTAAATTAGTGTTATTGGACGGTGGTGAACGGAATTGGAAACGCAAACACAAAAAGGTGCAATAGAAGCGATTATTTTTGCAAGCGGAGAACCAATTCCGCTGGAGAAAATTGCCGCAGCTATGGAGCTTAGTAAAACAGAAGCAAAAGTACTGGTAGCGGCTGTTATGGAAGAGTTTAATCAAATGCATAGCGGCATACAAATCATTCAATTCAATGACAGTTACCAAATGTGTACCAAAGTCGAATTTGAATCTCACATTCGTTTGGCTTTAGAATTAAAAAATAACACACCGCTGTCTGCAGCAGCATTGGAAGTATTGGCTATTGTTGCATACCACCAACCGGTAACCAAAGCTTTTTTGGAACAAGTACGCGGTGTGGACAGTTCCAGTGTATTAAACGGTTTATTTGCAAAAGGTCTGGTAGAAGAAAGAGGCAGACTGGAATTGCCCGGACGTCCGCTTTTATATGGTACCACACAAAATTTCTTAAGGTGTATGGGACTTTCTTCTTTGGAAGAGCTGCCTGAGGTGCCCGACCCAAAGGATACTGACGAACAGGCAAATGAAAACGATGCTGCTGATGCGGCAGATGACAAGCAATTAAAACTGGAAGATGTATAAACTGTAAGAAGAAAAGGGGGTGAGGCCACATATGATTGCACTCATTGTTTCGCTTTCGGTCATCGGAGGTATTTTTCTGATTTTTGCAATTGTATTGGTTTGCCCTGTGATTATAGATATACAGTTTAAAGACAGCTTTGTTGTAAAAATAAAAATATTGGGTATCCCGATTACGGTTTTTCCTCAAAAAGAAAAGCCGCAGTCGGAAGAACAAAAGGTGAAAAAAAAGAAAAAGAAAAAACCTGAAGAAAAAGAAAAAACAGGTAAATTTTCTAAAATTAAGGGTATACTAGAAAGTAAGGGCCTGTCGGGATTACTGGATTTTTTCAAAGAACTGGCGGGCGTTGCGGCAGGAACAGGGAAAAAGCTGTTTTCGCATTTGGTGATTTATCAGCTTTCGGTTGATATTTCCATTTCCAACGAAGATGCAGCTAAAACAGCCATTCAATACGGACAGGCCTGTGCGGTTGTATATCCTGCCATGAGTATGATAACGACTGTGGCAAAATGTAAGCAATCTCATGTCTGTGTTATAGCAGACTTTGATGATAAAAAAACGAAAGCAGATTTTCACTTAAAAGCAGGTATGCGTCCGATTTTTGTGTTAACAGCGGGAATCAGCGGGCTAATTCGATTGATAAAAGTATACCGCAGGCATACGGCGGACTTACCAAAAACAACATCTAAAGGAGCGTAATGATTATGGGAAATCATCCAATTGACGGCATGCTTGGAACAACTATGGAAAAAATTAAAGAAATGGTAGACGTAGATTCCGTAATCGGAAAACCAATTACAACACCGGACGGTACTACCGTGATTCCAATTTCAAAAGTCAGCTACGGATTTGCGTCCGGAGGTTCAGACTTTCCTGCAAAATCTCAGCCGGCAAAAGATTTCTTCGGCGGTGGCGCAGGCGCGGGTATTACCATTACTCCAATTGCATTTTTATCTATTTGCAACGGTGATGTAAAACTCATTCAAGTAGAACCGTTTGAAGGTTCTGCTGACCGTATCATTCAGATGGTACCGGATGTGGTGGATAAAATCTCTGAAACGTTCAGCAAGAAAAAAGAAGAGAGAGCTGCAAAAAAGGAAGAGAAAAAAGCAGCAAAAGAACTTGAAAAATTAAAAGAAAAAGAAGAATAAAAATACGTTGACTCATACTCGGTTAACCGCTTGCATATAGTTATGCTATTGGCAGGTGGTTTTCTTTGTTTAAAAAATGTGTTAGTGTATTATGTGTTGCATTGATTGCGGCAGCAAGTTTTGTGTTGCCGATTCATGCACAAGAAGGCTCTGTTTCCGTGTCAGCGCAGGCTGCGGTTGTCATAAATGCGGACAATGGTCAGGTGCTGTATGCCAAAAATGCAGAGAATCAGCAGGCAATGGCAAGCACCACAAAAATTATGACGGCGCTTTTGACCTTAGAAGAGGCTGCGAAAGAGAATAAAATTGTAACCATAAGCGAACAGGTTGCTGCGGTAGAAGGTTCTTCCATGTATTTAAATGCGGGTGACCGGCTATCTTTAAAGGATTTGGCAATCGGCATGTTAACGGTTTCAGGTAATGATGCTGCATACGGCGCCGCTGTTGCCATCGGCGGTTCGGAAGAAGAATTTGCAAAATTGATGAATGCCAGAGCAAAAGAATTGGGTATGGAACATACCAATTTTGTGACGGCGTCCGGATTAGATGCAGATGAACATTATTCCACCGCGTTGGATATGGCAAAGCTGGGAGCAGCTGCCATTCAAAATGAGGATTTTTTAGCTATTTGCTCCAAAACGCAAAGTACGGCTACATTTGTAAATCCTCCTCGGACACAGAGCTACTCCAATCATAATAAATTACTCAAACTATATCAGGGTTGTATTGGCATTAAAACAGGGTTTACCAAAAAGGCGGGAAGATGTCTGGTTTCCGCAGCAGAGCGCGACGGCGTCCGTTTGGTAGCCGTAACCTTAAATGCGCCTGACGATTGGAACGACCATATCAAACTATTCGACTATGGTTTTTCTCAGTTATCCAGCATCCGTATGGATGAGTCCAATACAACCTTTACGGTCGATGTAGTTGGCGGTACGTTAGACCAAATAGAAGTAACAGGCAGCGATGGCGGCAGTGTTGTGGTAAGCGCCGCTGATAAAGATAAAGTGGAACGTATTGTACTGCTGCCAAACTTTACATATGCTCCGTTTCCGCAAGGAACACAACTGGGAAAAATCTCATATCAGCTCAATGGTGAAGAGATTGGCTCGGTTCCGTTGGTTACAACGACAGCGGTAGAGCAACAGACAGTGGAGCAGGGGATATTTCAAAAAATAGGAGATTTCTTTAGAAATCTGTTTGGATAAGAAAGAAAAAGGTGAAAGAAAATGGCAAAAGATGTTAGGCTGCAAAAAATGCTTGCGGACTGCGGGGTTGCCTCACGCAGAAAAGCAGAGGAAATGATTGCAAACGGTCGTGTGAAAGTAAACGGAAGAGTTGCTAAAATAGGCGATAAAGTAGATACGAAAAAAGATAAGATTACGGTAGATAATAAAACGGTAGTCAGCAGTGTGCGCAGTGTATATTACATGCTGCATAAACCAAGAGGATTTATTACAACCATGAGCGATGAAATGGGGCGTAAGTGTGTTGCGGAATTGGTTGCGGATATTCCGGAACGTATTTATCCGGTTGGAAGATTGGACCGTGATTCCGAAGGTATGCTGCTGATGACAAATGACGGAGACTTTGCAAACGCTATGACGCATCCGTCCATGCATATTCCAAAAACATATCGAGTTACCGTACGTCCTTCCATTACGGAAGACCAAATCACAGAGATGACTGTCGGTATGATGATTGACGGCAAAAAAACGGCGCCTGCGCAAGTGAATGTCATTTCACAGGAGCCCGGACGAGTGGTGCTTGAAATTATTTTATATGAAGGCAGAAACCGCCAAATTCGCAATATGTGCGAACAATTGGGATTAGAAGTGGCACGGTTAAAACGGGTTGCCTGTGGACCGGTAAAGTTGGGTATGCTGCAGCCGGGAGAATATCGTCGTTTGACGGCCGAAGAAGTAAAGAAACTAAATACAGCGGCAAAATCCAATAAAAATGCAGGAATAGAAAGCAGGGACGGTCATGATAACCGTAAAACCTATCGAAGATAACATACGTAAGGAGCAGTTGCTTTCCCAATATCATTGCTCTGCAGCCGACAGCACTATCTTGGTAATGAAAGACGGGGTATGTGAGCTTGGCTATGCAGTGATAGATTTGATACAAGGAAAATTGCTGATACACGATATTTGTCTGACAAACGGCTCAGTACAGGAGCCCAATGAGGAAGATAAACTATATATTGATTTTTTCATGCGTGCTGCGGCATCGTATGGAGCCAATCATGGTGCGTATCAAATGGAAAATTGTGTGGAGGAACTGCATTCATTTTTTATTTCCAAAGGATTTGTTTTGGAACATGGAATATGTACCATTCCCATCAGCAAAATTGTACACATTTGCAATCCGCATCATACTTAAAAGAAAGACCGAAAGAAGTTTCTTTTGGTCTTTTCGTGCCTTTTCCGCTTTGTATAGTTGCAATTGATTTTTAAAAATGATAAAATAATCATACTATTCTATCATAGAAATCTTACATTTCTTAAGATTTGGCAAAAGTTGGGATGATTGTTTTGATCAAAAGCATGACAGGCTATGGTCGGTACGAACAGACGATTGACGGTTGGTTGATTGGCATAGAGGTAAAATCAGTCAATCATCGTTATTTGGAGTATACCGCCAGATTTCCGAAAGGTTACGGATTTTTAGAAAATAAATTAAAATCTTTTGTGCAGCATAAAATTGCAAGAGGTAAAGTAGATGTTACCGTAACCATAGAACATGTTTGCGATACACAATTGACCGTACAGGTGAATGAATCCTTGGCAAGCGGCTATGTACAGGCTCTGAAAACATTGGCTCAGCAGTATCATTTAAATCAGGAAATGGATGCCGCTTCCATTGCCAATTATCCTGATGTTCTGACAGTGCATAAGGAACAAGAAGATGAAGAAGCACTGTGGAACGCGGTACAGCAAGTAGCGGAAACAGCTTTTGACCGTATGCTGGAAATGCGAGAGCAAGAAGGCGCTAATTTAAAACAGGACTTGCTAAAGCGTGCAGAAGATATCGACCGTATGGTAAAAGAAATTGAAATGCGTTCTCCGCAAACAGTAGAAGAATATAAAGAACGTTTGCAGGCAAGAATGAAAGAACTGTTTTCAGATTCGGAATATAACGAGTCCCGTCTATATACAGAGTTGATACTGTTTACGGATAAAGTATCTGTTGCAGAGGAAACCGTTCGGCTGCGCAGCCATATTGGGCAATTGAAAACCATGTTGGAATCCAAAGAAGCTGTTGGCAGAAAATTAGATTTTTTGGCACAGGAAATGAACAGAGAAGCAAATACCATCGGTTCCAAAGCAATGGATGCACAAATTGCCTATATGGTGGTAGACATTAAAGCGGAAGTAGAAAAAATAAGAGAACAAATTCAGAACATAGAGTAGCCTTTTTACAGGCAGGAGGAATTAACAATGAAGTTAATTAATATTGGCTTTGGTAATATGGTTTCAGCCAATCGTTTGGTTGCAATTGTCAGTCCGGAGTCTGCGCCGATTAAACGTATTATTCAAGATGCAAAAGAGCGTGGTTCTTTAATTGACGCAACGTATGGTCGTCGTACCAGAGCTGTGATTGTAACAGACAGCGACCATGTAATTCTTTCTGCTGTTCAGCCGGAAACGGTAGCAAACAGATTAAATGACAGAGATGAAGATTTAGCCGGCGATGAGGAGTTGGATGACGATGAATAATAATGATGGATTACTTCTGATTTTTTCAGGCCCTTCCGGCGCCGGTAAAGGCACTGTATTAAAAGAACTTTTAAATGGCAATGATAATATGAAACTGTCTGTTTCAGCAACGACTCGTACTCCTCGTGAGGGCGAATGCCATGGTGTACATTACTTTTTTATGACCAAAGAGGAGTTTGAAGAGCAAATTGCCAATGGACAAATGCTGGAACATGCGGAATATTGCGGAAAGTATTACGGTACGCCAAGTTCTCAAATTATGGATTGGATTGAAGAAGGCAGGGACGTAGTTTTGGAAATCGAAGTGCAGGGGGCACGACAAATTAAAGAAAAACGTCCTGACTGTGTCAGCATATTTGTATTGCCGCCTTCCCTTGAAGAACTGGAAAAACGGCTTCGTTACCGCAATACAGAAGATGAAGAAACCATTCAAAAACGGTTGGCTGTTGCTCGCCAAGAGATGGAAACCGCAAGAGATTACGATTATGTGATTGTAAATGACACCATTGAGCATACAGTAGAACAAATTAATAAAATTATTGCAGCAGAAAAATTGAAAGTTTCACGCGCAAAATCAAATATAGAAAGGGTACTGAACAATGATTAAACCGAATATGAAATTAAGTAATAATACAACTGTAAGCTATTATTCTTTGGTGGTTGCAATTGCAAAACGAGCAAGAGAAATTGCAGCAGAAGCAGAATTGAAAGGTGAAATTCTGGTAGAAAAGCCGGTAGATTTAGCAGTCAATGAATATATAGAGGGCGCATTTAGAATTGTAGAACCCAAAGAGTGCTCTGGAAAACAAGATTTAGAATATATGGAAGAAAATGAAGCGATGGAAGATGATATGTCTGCCAATGCAGAAGCGTTTCCCTCCGGTCATGTCGCTCTGTAAAGAGTGTAATTAAGAGGTGTGTCTATGGCAATGGTAACTGTGGCAAAGGTTGCAGTCGAAAATACCACATACCAATTTGATAAAGCATTTGATTACCTTGTGCCGCAGCATCTGTTAAAACAGGCAAAAGAAGGCTGCAGGGTAATGGTTCCTTTTGGCTTTTCCAACAGTTGTCGTCAAGGTGTGATACTTGCGTTGGAACAGACAGAGGATGATGAAAAACGAAAGTCTGTTGTAACGGTGCTCGATGAAGCACCGTTTTTCACATCTGAACTTCTGAATATGGTTACTTGGCTGAAAGAACGCTATTTTTGTACCTTATATGATGCGGTAAAACTATTGTTGCCAACCGGTTTGAATATGAAGTTAAAAACCGTATATTCGTTGGCGGTACCGCTCAAAGAGATACAGCAGATATGTACGGAAGAAGAGTTGCTTTTACTCACTTTTTTATCCCGTGTAGGTTCAGCAGATGCAGAGTTGCTTAAAAAGACGCCGGACTTGCTGCAAAATCCAAAATTGCCGGAACAATTGGTGAAAAAGGGATGGCTTCATAAATCACAGGAGGCAGTACGGCAAATCAATGACGCTACTCAAAAAATGGTGCGTTTGACCGAGCAATATCGTGATGGCATACAAATGCCAAAGTTAACTGCAAAACAAAAAGATGTCTACCACACCTTATGTGATATCGGCACTGCTTCTGTGAAAGAAATATGCTATTTTACAGGTGTTACAACAGCAGTGGTACAGAATTTGGTAAAGCGTGGTGTTGCTGAGTTTTACGATATAGAAATATTCCGAAATCCATATGAAGCAATCGAATCAACCAAAGATACTCAGGCAATTACGTTGTCCAATCAACAGCAAAGGGCTTTTCATCATTTAAAACAGCAGTATGAAACGGGAAAAGGTGGTGTTTCACTGCTTTACGGTGTTACAGGCAGTGGAAAAACCCTTGTGTTTATGAAGCTGATTGATGAAGTGTATCAACAGGGAAAAGGCGTTATCGTTATGGTGCCAGAAATTTCTCTCACGCCCCAGACCATCGGCCGTTTCCATAAAAGGTACGGCAACCGAGTAGCTGTATTCCACAGCGCACTTTCTATGGGTGAACGGTTGGATGAATGGAAACGAGTGAAAAATGGGCAGGCTCTGATTGCGGTAGGTACCCGTTCCGCTGTATTTGCCCCGTTTGAACATCTTGGGTTAATTATTATGGATGAAGAACAGGAATATACCTATAAGTCGGAATCCTCTCCGCGATACCATGCACGGGAAGTTGCAAAATATCGTTGTGCATACCACAATGCTTTATTGGTGTTGGCTTCCGCGACTCCTTCTTTAGAGAGTTACTTTATGGCTGAAAACGGCAGATATTCTTTGGAATCCCTGCCACATCGCTATGGAGATGCAAAGCTGCCGGAAGTCATTATTGCGGATATGAACGAGCAGTTGCCCACTGGCAATACAACAGCGTTCAGCAATGAGCTGATACAGGCGCTTGAAGAAAACCTGGAACGAAAAGAACAGTCTATTTTGCTGCTCAATCGCAGAGGATATCACACCTTTGTTTCCTGCAAACATTGCGGAGAGGTGGTCACTTGCCCAAGCTGCAGCATTTCTTTGACATATCATAGCGCGAACAATCGGCTGATGTGTCATTACTGCGGCTATTCCGTTCCGTTTACGAAAGAATGTCCCAGTTGTCACGAACCGGAAGTGCGTTATACCGGTTCGGGAACGCAAAAGGCGGAAGAAGAATTATGCACATTATTTCCCAAAGCACGTATTCTAAGATTGGATGCAGATTCCACCATGCGCAGGCATGCATATGAAACCAAAATGAAAGCATTTTCCAATGGGGAATATGACATCATTATCGGCACGCAAATGGTTGCAAAAGGATTGGATTTTGAGAATGTTACGCTGGTGGGGGTGCTTTCTGCAGACCAAGTTTTGTACAGCGATGATTTCCGCAGCAATGAACGTGGTTTCGATTTGCTGACTCAAGTAGTGGGACGTTCGGGACGGGGCACGAAAAGGGGCAGAGCAATTATACAAACGTACACACCGGAAAATCCTGTCATTGCACTTGCATCACATCAGGATTATGTTCACTTTTATGAACAGGAGATTTTGTTCCGCAAAGCAATGCTCTATCCGCCGTTTGCAGATATTGTCGTAATCGGTTTTGTAGGGGAACAGGAGTCCAAGGTTGCAAAAGCAAGTCAATTATTTTTAGAAATGCTGAGTCATTTGGCATCAAAAGAATACAGTGAGCTGCCGATTCGTGCATTGCGTCCTACACCGGCGCAAGTAGCTAAGGTAAGCAATAAATATCGGTATAAACTGATGATAAAATGTAAAAATAATCTAACATTTAGGTCGATGCTTTCCCGTTTGCTTGTGGCATGCGGAAAAGAAAAAGCATTTGCTGGGGTTACTGTTTATGCGGACAGTAATCCTGATATGATTTAAAAGGAGTAAAGAGAAACATATGGCTATCAGAGAGATTGTAATAGAGGGCGACGATATTTTAACAAAAGTATGCCGTCCTGTTGAAAAATTTGACGAAAAGCTTGGAATTTTATTGGATGACATGAGGGAAACCATGGTTGATGCTGACGGTGTGGGGCTTGCAGCGCCGCAAATCGGTATATTACGTCGTGTTGTGGTAATCGACATCGGTGAAGGCTTGGTAGAACTGGTGAATCCTGAGATTATCTATGAAGAAGGAGAACAAGAAATGCAGGAAGGTTGTCTTTCTTGTCCTGGTGTATATGGTATGACAAAACGTCCTGCAAAAGTTAGAGTGTCTGCTCAAAACAGAAACGGAGAGCGTTTTGAATTCGAAGCGGAAGAATTGTTTGCAGTAGCTTGCTGTCATGAGATTGACCATTTAAACGGTATTTTGTTCCGTGAACATGTGGTGCGTATGATTGCTGAAGAAGGTCATGAATTACCGTAAGTTAATGTATGATTTGTGTATAAAAATACAAAAATAATAAGGGTGACAACTATGCGTATCATTTTTATGGGAACTCCGGATTTTGCGGTACCGTGTTTACAAAAGTTAATTGATGCAGGTCATGATATTTGCGGTGTATTTACGCAACCTGACAAACCAAAGGGAAGAGGATATACACTCATGCCGCCTCCTGTCAAAGAGTTGGCATTGCAGCATGGATTGACTGTATATCAGCCAACCACTTTGCGAGACGATAAAGTACAGCAGCTAATAGCAGAGTTACAGCCGGAATTGATTGTGGTTGTAGCATATGGAAAATTACTTCCAAAAGCAGTTTTGGATATTCCGCCAAGAGGCTGTGTGAACGTACATGGCTCTTTACTGCCAAAATACCGCGGTGCGGCGCCCATTCAGTGGACCGTATTAAACGGTGATGCAATTGCGGGCGTAACTACCATGTTTATGGGAGAAGGCTTAGATACAGGCGATATGCTGCTGAAAGCAGAGACACCTGTTGGAGAAAATGAGACTTCCGGAGAATTGTTTGAGCGCCTTTGTCATTTGGGTGCAGATTTGCTTATTGATACTATAGATGCCTTAAAAGATGAAACGATAACGCCAATTCCTCAAAATGAGGAAGAAGCAAGCTATGCAAGTATGCTGAGCAAAAAAGATTCTCCCATAGATTGGAATAAAACGGCGCAGCAGGTGCATAATCAAGTAAGAGGCTTGTCTCCTTGGCCCGTTGCCAATACTATGTATCACGGAAAACAATTAAAAATTCATCAGACATTGGTTTCTTCTAAGGAACATGGTAACCCCGGCGATGTAATAGAAAAAAATAATAAATTTTTCGTTTGCTGTGGTGACGGTGCTGTAGAATTGGTAACGGTTCAGTATGAAGGCGGTAAAAGGATGTCTGCAAAAGATTTTTTCCGAGGACGGCCTCTGAAAGAAAACGAAAACTTACTGACGCAATAAAGAAAGGTGACTTCATGGGCTTTTACTATTTCGATTATACGTATTTGTTATTTTTGGCGCCTGCAATTATCATTACAATGATTGCGCAGATTGGCGTGAAAACAACATTTAATCAATATTCCAAGGTTTTGAATATGAAAGGGCTGACAGGAGCTGCCGCGGCACAGCGCGTTTTGGAACACGGTGGTTCTTTATTAACGCAAGTACAAATGACAGGCGGACATTTAACTGACCATTTTGACCCAAAAACCAATATCATCCGTTTGTCACAAAGTGTATATGGCAGCGCAACCGTATCAGCTGTTGGGGTGGCAGCCCATGAAGCGGGTCACGCGGTTCAGTATGCAACAGGTTATGGACCTATCAAATTCAGGACTGCTATTTATCCGATTGTAAGTATTGGCTCTAATTTATCTATGCCGCTGATTTTAATTGGTCTGCTGCTTCCCGTACAATATAACTTTGTTGTGTATATCGGAATTGGATTATATAGTTTGTCTGTCTTGTTCAGTCTTGTGACATTGCCCGTAGAATTTAATGCAAGTTCCAGAGCCTTGCGCTATTTGGAGGAGACAAACTCTTTAACGGCAGACGAATTGGTTGGAGCAAAAAAAGTACTGCGTGCGGCAGCAATGACATATGTTGCTTCTACATTTGTAGCATTGCTGTCTTTATTAAGACTGATTTTAATTTTTGGCAACAGAAGAGGAAGACAATCATGAAAAATGCCAGAACCGCAGCCCACGCGGCGTTGCTCCAAGTAGATGTAAATGCGGGTTATTCCAACATTGTAATTGATAAGGCGATCAAAGAAGCAAAGCTGGACCAGAGAGATGCTTCTTTGGCCGCAGCCATTTTTTATGGTGTGCTGGAACGCAGAATTACATTGGACTATATCATCAATCAGTTTTCCAGAATACCTGTAAAACAGATGACACCTGATATTTTAGAAATTTTGCGTATGGCGTGTTATCAGATTTTATATATGGAAAAAATTCCCCACTCGGCTGCTGTAAATGAAGCTGTTAATATGGCAAAGCAGACCAAAGGAGGAAAATCCCCCGGGTTTGTAAATGGAGTGTTACGTGGACTGCTTAGGGGCAAAGAACAAATCCAAATGCCCAATGAGAAACAAGAACCTTTGCATGCTTTGAGTATCGTGTATTCTTGTCCCAGGTGGCTCATACAATTGTGGCAAGAGGCTTACGGCAAAGAACATACGCTGGGAATTTTAAAAAGTTTTTTTGATAAGCCTCCCCTGTATGCCAGAGTGAATACAACGAAAATTACAACAGAGCAGTTAATTGAGCGTTTGGAAAAAGAAAATGTATGTGCAAAGGCGGTATCGTGGTTGCCGGGGGCTGTTGAGCTGGAACAGACCGGTTCTGTGGCGCACTTACAGGCATATGAAGAGGGCTTGTTTCATATACAAGATATATCATCTCAATTGTGCTGTTCTATATTGGAGCCAAAATCGGGACAAACCATTGCAGATCTTTGTGCAGCTCCCGGCGGCAAAACATTTACTATAGCAGAGCGAATGGAGAATCAAGGAAAATTGCTTTCGTTTGATAAATACAAAGGTAAGGTAGGTATGATTCGACAAGGAGCAAAACGATTGGGATTATCCATTGTAGAAGCTTCCATTCGAGACAGCAGCAATCCAAAAGAGGAACTGCTGTTTGCAGACGGCGTATTGTGCGATGCGCCTTGTGCAGGTTTGGGAATTATTCGCAGAAAGCCGGAAATCCGTTATAAACCTCAGGAAGAATTAAAAGATTTACCCATGGTTCAGCGCAGTATTTTAAAAGAGGCGGCAAAACAGGTAAAGCCGGGAGGAACTTTGGTTTATTCCACATGCAGTTTAAATCCTGCTGAGAATGGAGAAGTAGCAGATTGGTTTTTAAAAGAACATTCGGATTTTCAGGCCAAGCCATTACATCTGCCTACTTGTATCAAACAAGTGGTGGATCAATCGGACAATCAGATTACATTATTACCCCATATTCATGGAACGGATGGATTTTTTATTGCCGTATTTGTAAAAACATAATATAATATGGGGAAAGGAGTGTTTTTTCAATGGAGCTGCAGGATATCAAATCCATGACGCTTGCAGAAATACAAGCGTCGTTTACAAATGATAAACTGCCCAAATTCCGTGCGTTGCAGGTATATCAATGGCTGCATCGCGGCGCAGAATCGTTTGACGAAATGTCAAATTTATCAAAAGAACTGCGTGAACAATTAAAGGAAAAATATTACATATCTGTAGCAACTGTTGAAAAAAAGCTTATTTCCAATTATGATAATACAGTAAAATATCTGTTTTCTTTTGCAGATAATTGTTGTGTTGAGTCAGTGGTGATGAAATACAAACATGGTTACAGTATTTGTATTTCCACACAAGTGGGCTGTAGAATGGGCTGCACATTTTGTGCTACGGGTAAAAGCGGTTTTAGTCGCAATTTGACTGCCTCAGAAATGTTGGCCCAAATACAAAGCGCCCAAAAAGATTTGGAGATTCAAATTTCAAATATTGTTTTAATGGGAATGGGAGAACCATTGGACAACTACCAACAGGTATTACGCTTCTTAGAATTGGTATCGTCGGATGAGGGTATGAATATTGGAATGCGACATATTTCGGTTTCCACTTGTGGTATTGTAGATAAGATTTACGATATGGCAAATCGAAAATTGCAGTGTACACTTTCTGTTTCACTCCATGCTCCAAATGACAACCTTCGTTCACAAACGATGCCCATTAATAAAAAGTGGGGAGTTGCGCAGCTGCTGAAGGCCTGTAAGTATTACAGTGATACAACAAGGCGCCGTATTTCATTTGAATACGCTATGATTAGCGGTCTTAATGACAGTGACGCCCAGGCCCAGGAGCTTGCAGGAAAGCTAAAAGGAATATTAAGTCATGTAAACTTGATTCCCGTCAATGATGTAACGGGAAATCATTACAAAAAAAGTTCGACGCAAAGACTGCATGCTTTTTGCAGTATACTGGAAAAGCATGGTATTACAGCTACTGTCAGAAGAACGTTAGGCTCAGATATTCAGGCTTCCTGCGGTCAGCTGCAGCGCAGGTATAAAGAGGAGGTGAACAACATTGAAAGTACACAGTCAAACTGATGTTGGCTTGGTAAGGACTCTCAATGAAGATGCATGCCGTACCGGTTTGTTAGGGGAAAACGGTGCATGGGCAGTCGTTTGCGATGGCATGGGCGGTGCAAACGGCGGAGAAATTGCAAGCGAAACAGCGGTAAAAAGTATAGAAGAACAAATTCTTGCTTCTTATGAAGAAGATTTTAAAAGTGAAGAGATGAAGCTGATGTTAAGTACGCTTATTTTTCATGCGAATTCAGCTGTTTATGATATGGCTCAGGAAAACGAATCGTTAAAAGGAATGGGCACCACGATTGTAGTGGCAATTGTACTTGATAATGTTGCTCATATTGCCCATGCGGGAGACAGCAGGGCATATTTGCTTCACAACGGTAATATTATGCAAATTACAACGGACCATTCTATGGTTCAGGAATTGATTAAAAATGGAGACTTAACTGTGGAACAGGCTAAGGTGCATCCGCAAAAGAATATCATTACCAGGGCTTTGGGAGTGAATCCGGTCGTAGAAATTGATTACGAAAAAGTACCTTTGGCAAAAGATGATCGCATATTAATCTGTACAGACGGGTTGACCAATTATATTGAACCTGAAAAGATCAGAAATCTTGCGGATGATATGGATTCTGTTTCTTTGGCCGATAGATTGGTTGCGCTGGCAAAAGAAAATGGCGGCGGAGATAATATTACAGTTGCGATACTCGATAACTGATTGGAGTTGATAACATATGGATAAGTACACAGGAAAAAGACTGGATGGCCGCTACGAAATTCAAGAATTAATTGGCGTAGGCGGTATGGCTGTTGTATATAAAGCATATGACACAATAGATGACCGAACGGTAGCGATTAAAATTTTAAAAGATGAATTTTTGGGCAATCAAGAATTTATCCGCCGTTTTAAAAATGAATCCAAAGCAATTGCCGTATTGGACCATCCTAACATTGTGAAAGTGTATGACGTTAGTTTTGGAGACCGTTTACAATATATCGTAATGGAATATATCGACGGTATCTCATTAAAAGAGTATTTGAATCAACAAAAAGAAATCAGATGGAAAGAAGCCTTGCATTTTACCATGCAAATTCTCCGAGCATTGCAGCATGCCCATGAGAAAGGCATCATTCATCGCGATATTAAACCCCAAAATATCATGCTTCTGCAAGACGGTACCATTAAAGTAACGGACTTTGGTATTGCCAGATTCTCACATAGTGAAACACGTACCATGACAGATAAAGCCATTGGTTCTGTACACTATATTGCCCCCGAACAGGCAAGAGGAGATTTAACAGACGATAAAGCGGATATTTACTCTGTAGGTGTTATGCTTTATGAAATGATTACGGGACAATTGCCGTTTGAGGCTGACAATGCGGTTTCTGTGGCAATTATGCAGCTGCAGGCAGACCCAAAACCTCCGAGAGATATTAATCCAACCATTCCGATTGGTCTTGAAGAGATTACATTAAAGGCAATGCAAAAGACGCCTGCTCAACGTTATCAATCTGCGGCGGAAATGATGCAGGATATTGAAGCATTCCGTCAGAATCCATTGATTACATTCAATTATAAATATGACCAGGAAGAAACTGCTACAAAATATGTGGATGCCACTACTGCAAATTCCACTACAGGTCCAATTCAATATGATGACGATTTTGAATATATTGACGATGACATCAGCAGTCATTCAAAAGGCGGAAAATCAAAAGGCGGAAATAAAAATAAAGTTCCGATTATTGTGGTAAGCTGTTTGGCTGCCGCAATTGTGATTGCATTGGGTGTTGGTGCGTATTTCCTATTTTCTTCTATGGGAGGCGGCGGCAATACCAGCAGCCAATCCAGCAGCGATGAAGTAGATTTACCAAACTTTGTAGGACAAAAATTAGAAGATATTCAAAATAATGACGAATATAAAAATTTCGACTTCAAAGTGGAAACAAAAGAGGATAACACGGTGGAAGAAGGCGTTGTTATCAGCCAAAGCCCAAGCGGTTCCAAAAAAGTGAAGGCGAATGCACAAATTACTTTAACTGTAAGCAGTGGCAAAAAACAAGTAGAAGTTACAGATTTAAGCAATATGACACAGGCAAATGCAGAAGCAGCCTTGAAAAAATTAGGCTTCAACGTGAAAGTACAAGAAATCAATGACGATACGGTTGCAGAAGGTCAAGTGGTCAAAACAGACCCACAGGCAGGAAGTACTTTGGCATACGGCAGCACGGTTACTTTGTATGTAAGCAAAGGTCCGGAAATCAAAACGGTTTCTGTACCTACTGTAGTTGGTTCCGACCTTGATTCTGCAAAATCTGCTATTACAAAAGCGGGTCTTAAAGTTGGAAACATTACGTATCGTGATGATTCCAAAACAAAGGGAACTGTTTTAGAGGTAAGTCCATCAGACGGAACCAGTGTAACACAAAATACAAGCATTGACCTTGTTGTAAGTTCCGGTGCCACTGAAAAAACTGCGAATATTGAATTTGATTTGCCGCCGAATGTGACTCATGATGTCACTATATATGTATATTTAGATGGCACACAATATCAGTCGCCTGTTACTGTAAACCCACAGCTAAAAGGTTATAAATATAAATTATCTATAACAGGAAAGAGTGGAAAACAAACATTATCTATTAGAATAGATAATACAAATAATTATCGCACTTATACTTTGGATTTTGATAATGGAACTTGGAATCAAACAGGCTCCAAAGAATATGTAGATACGCAGGCAAGTACCGGGAACGATTAGGTGATATATGGTAAAACAAGGACGTATTCTAAAAGGAATTGGCGGCTTTTATTACGTAGAAGCTGAAGAAACAATTTATGAATGCAAAGCAAGAGGCGTGTTCCGCAAGCGTGGAACCACGCCTCTTGCGGGTGATTGGGTGCAAATTTGCATTGATAACGATACAGGTACCATTGAAGAAATTTTTCCAAGAAAAAATATGCTGGTGCGTCCGCCTTGTGCAAACATTGACCAAATGTTTTTGGTTACATCTATATGTAATCCATCTCCAAATTTGTTGGTATTGGATAAAATGATTGCTGTTGCGGAGGACCAGGAAATGGAGCCGATTTTGGTAATATCCAAAACGGATTTACAGTCTGCTGATGAATTGGAACAAATTTATCAAAAAGCAGGTATTCAAGTGATAACGGTATCTTCTGTCAGTGGTCAGGGGATTGAACGAATACAAACGTTGTTAAAGGATAAAATATCTGTATTCACAGGTAATTCGGGAGTTGGCAAATCATCGCTGCTCAATTGTATCAGTCCTGAATTTCAGCAAGAAACAGGAATCATCAGTTCAAAGTTGGGCAGAGGAAAGCATACTACGCGGCAGGTAGAATTATTAAAATTGCCATGCGGCGGTTATGTGGCAGATACACCCGGTTTTTCTACTATGGATATGGAACGTTACAACATTGTAAAAAAAGAGCATTTACAATATTGCTTCAGAGAGATGAAACCTTATATTACACAGTGTAAATTTTCTTCTTGCTCGCATACTTGCGAAAAAGGCTGTGCCGTTTTACAGGCAGTTGAACGAGGAGAAATTGCACAATCCAGGCATAACAGTTATGCAGCGATGTACGAACAGGTAAAGGATAAAAAAGAATGGGAACGAAAGTAAAAACTTGTGTTATAGTGGGAGCTTCTCCAACGACAGACAGTACGTTTATCAAACCGATATTAAAACAAGCGGATTATATTATTTGTGCAGATGGTGGTTGGAATCATGTATATCGTACGGGAGTAAGCCCTCATTTGATTGTAGGTGATTTTGATTCCGCCTGCGACATTATCCCAAAAGAAACAGAATCTATTTCGCTTCCAACCCATAAAGACGATACAGATTTATTGGTTGCCGTAAAAGAAGGACTGAAAAGAGGATATACTGATTTTGTAATATTGGGTGCTTTAGGCGGCAGGTTAGACCACACATACGGTAATATATGCGTGCTGCAATATATCTTACAGCACGGCGGCACTGCTGTATTGCAAGATGAGGATACACAGGTATATTTGTTAAATGCCAATCATGATATGGAATTAACCAACGTGCTGGGTAATACTGTGTCAGTGTTTCCATTTGGATGCGATAGTTGTACGCTTACGTATGGCGGTTTGGAATATCCTTTGAATCAAGGTACTTTGGTTAGTTATGCACCTGTTGGCGTTAGTAATGTTGCAGAATTTGATACCATTCGTATTACCTGTCATTCGGGTACGGCTGTGATTATGGTGCTTGCTCCACAAGCAGAAGCATAACTTACGCACCAAATTTTCCCCTAATGTATATACTATAGTAAGACTGTGAACTGCCACAGTTATCACTAGGGGGAATTGCAATGAAAAAATGCTGTAACAGAAGATTTAAAGGCTCCGGAGGTTTTTGCTTTTACGCAATTGCTTTTGGATTGGGATTGGTGGTTTCTTGCTTTTGCCCCTATGGATTGATTATGTTCATAGCAGCAGTGATTATTGTTGCACTGGGTATATCAGTTGCCCGCTGCAAAACATAAGTATGGAGGGCTGACAAATGAAAGTTGTAATTGTAGACCATCCTAAAATCCTGGGCTTTCTTTTGAGAATGTATTATCATATTCCAAAAGTAAAAGAAGAGCAAGTTTAACAAAAAAGGCAGCTGAATTCTTAGCTGCCTTTTTTGTATTTTTATCTCTTACATATCATATGATAATGAGGATGAAAAGAAAAATTGCGCTGTTTTTTTATTTATGGTATAGTGATAAAAGTACGTAGATAGGATAAATGGGACGAAGGTCCTATAACATGGAGTAAAGTATGTCAGAAATCACAAAAAAATCACTAGCAAATGCATTGTATCAAAAAATGAAAGTAAAACCTTTAGATAAAATTACCATCAAGGAAATTGTAGATGAGTGTGGGCTAAACCGTCAAACCTTTTATTATCATTTTCCTGATATCTTTGGTTTGCTGGAATGGATGTTCCAGCAAGATGCTGAAAAGCTGATGAAAAAATATAATAATATAGATGTATGGGAACAAGGGTTTATGGAACTGCTGTGCTATATTAAGAAAAATAAAGCAGTTTGCATGTGTACACTGCATTCTTTGGCAAGAGATGAACTGGAACGGTTTGTTTATAAAGATGTACACAGGTTAATATTGGGAATTATGGATGAGGTGGGGGGAGACCTTACTGTGGAGGAAGACGGTAAAGAGTTCGTTGCCCGATTTTATACTTTATCTTTATGTTCCCTCGTGGTACATTGGATGAAAAACGGAATGAAAGAATCACCTGAAGATTTAATAGAAAAATTAAGTTTAACCATACAAGGCAATATTCGCTCTGCTATGGAACGTTTTGCAAAATAGAAGTGATTTCATCCCAACGAATTTATTCGTTGGGATTTTTTGATAGACATAAATAAATTTTAAGAACTTCTGTATCTTTCCGGTTTCATTATTTCCATATAAATGTATTTTTTCATAAGAGAGAATGGGAGATAGAAAATAAATCATTTTTCCAAAAAATTTTAAAAAACAAAAATGCAGCAGAATAGGGGCTGTCCGAGGGTAAAGTATTGGAAACCTGCACTTTTTTTCAAGTGCAGGTTTTATTTTTGGTATAAATGGGACAGGATACGAATACAAATTAGCTAGTAAAGAAAAAAGGAGAGAACCTTTTATGGAATATCATTTGAGAACTGAGGTGTTACAGGGTACAGAGGTTGTATTTGACGGATGTCAGGAACAACCTGTTGATTTGACTCTTTCTTTACCTGATTATTGCCCGGATATTCAGCGTATTCTAAAGTGTCAGATTTATCCTTGTATTACCAGTAAAAGCATTGTTGGAGACAGTCTGGAAGTAAACGGCAATACCATGCTGCGCATTTTATATGTTGACTCTGTGGGGTTGCCTATTCGCTGCTGTGAAAAAATCAGCACGTTTACCACCAATATTCCAATGAAAAAAACATTGGATAACCCAATTGCATTTGTAAAAGCAAAAGTAGAATATGTAAATTGCCGGGCAACCAGTCCCCGTAAGTTGGATATTCACGGTGCGTTTTCTGTTTGTGCAAAAGTATTGGAGCATGTTCCTCAAGATATTTTATGTGATATTGAAGGCGATGATATCCAGCAAATGAAATCAGAGATTGAAGCAAGCAATATTGCAGGTATGACGCAGGAAGCGTTTTCAGTTAGTGAAGTACTGGAAATCAGCAGCGGAAAGCAAGCTGCCGAAACCATCATTCGTTCCGATTGCTCCATTACCATGGACGATATGAAAGTGCTTGACAATAAGTTGATTTTGCAGGGAGAAGTCATTGTCAAGATTTTGTATTCTTCCGGTATGGGAGAAACGTTGCCGGAGCATATGGAATATACCATTCCGTATAGTCAAATGATTGATTGTGCGGGAGTTACAGAACAATGTATGTGCGATGTGCGTGTGGAAGCAATGGGGGCCGATGTCCAAATTAAAACGGATTCAGCAGGAGAAAATATGCTGTTTGAAGCAGAAGTACGGGCAATGGCTCATGTAACCGCTTATATGAATGAGAGATTCACAGTTGTGACAGACGCTTATTCCACAGAACATAATTTGAATTTGGAATATAAACAGCACACTTTGCATAAGCTGGTAGAAATTATAAAGGACAGTGATGTTCAGAAAAATAATTTTGAAGTAGACGACATTGGTATTTCACAGGTGATTGACGTCTGGAACGAAATGAAATCTGTAACAGCTTCCATTGATGAAGGAAATATTGTTTACAGCGGCAAATATAATGTTTGTATTCTTGCAATGGGAAGTGAAGGAAAACCGTTCTATTTTGAACGTATGGTAGATTTTAAATGCAGTCATGATTGGTCAAACACTTCAGACAGCATGAAATGTGACGCAATGGTACATATCAAAAGTATGAATTACCGAATCACAGGAAATTCAGGGATAGAAGTAAAAGTGGAACTTTCATTGACGGCAGCTATTTTACAGGAATTTTCCTATAAAGCCATTATTGCAGCTTCGACAGATGAAGAACATCCGGTATTAAAAGACAGCAAGGCAGCTTTGATTATTTATTATGCGGAAGCCGGAGAAAGTTTATGGAATATTGCAAGGCAATATTATACTTCGGTGAATGCAATTAAGGAAGAAAATGATTTGTCAGATGATAACGTGGTATCAAAAGGTATGTTGTTCATACCCGTGTAAACGAACATCGCAAAACCCATTTTCCATAAAAATGGGTTTTTATCAAATACTTTTTGATGGAAAATGGGGGGTATAAAAATGGGAAATTCAATTTATCGAGACATTGCCGAACGTACAAAAGGCAGTGTGTATATTGGTGTAATCGGTCCTGTTAGAACGGGAAAATCTACTTTTATCAAACGGTTTATGGATACCATTGTCATTCCGAATATGGATGGAGATTTTGAAAAAGAACGTGCCATTGATGAAATGCCGCAGTCAGCTGCAGGCAGAACCATTATGACAACAGAACCGAAATTTATTCCGGAACAGGCAGTTGCCGTTCATTTGGATGACAATGCTTCGTTCAATGTGAGAATGATTGACTGCGTAGGCTATATTGTACCAAGTTCTCTTGGTTATGTGGAAAATGACGCACCGCGCATGGTGATGACTCCATGGTTTGAAGAGCCGATTCCATTTAATATGGCAGCGGAGATAGGTACCAAAAAAGTAATTACAGAACATTCTACCATTGGACTTGTCATTACAACCGATGGCAGTATCAGTGATATTCCGAGAGAAGAATACGAGGAAGCGGAAGAACGGGTGATTACGGAATTAAAGGAAATTGACAAACCTTTTATCGTTTTGGTCAACTGTACCAATCCATACAGCGATGAGTCACAGGCATTGTGCAGACGTTTGCAGGAGCGTTATCATGTGCCGGTGGTTGCAGTAAACTGTTTGGAGCTAAGCGAAGAAGAAATTAAAAATATTTTACAAAAAGTATTGTATCAGTTCCCTGTCAAAGAAATTAAGGTGGATATGCCGCAATGGCTTTGCAGTTTGGAAAAAGAACATTGGCTGCGTTCTGCGGTATTCACTTCTATCAAGCAATCGGCAAGTCACATTTGCAGGGTAGGTCAAGTGGGAGATATTCATACTCAAGTGATGTCCTGTGAATATGTTTCTTCCTCCAAAACTACTATGATTGATTTAGGAACGGGCCATGCGAGAATTACCATTGATTTAAAACAAGAACTGTTTTTCCAAGTGCTTGGTGAAAAGACCGGCATGAAAATAGAAAATGAAGGCGCGTTATTATCTTGCATGATGCAGTTTATTCACATGAAAGAGCAATATGATAAATTGAAAGACGCTTATGATGATGTTTTGGAAACAGGATATGGTATTGTGATGCCGGGTATTGACGAACTGACGTTGGAAGAACCTGAAATTATCAAACAAGGCGGCAGATACGGTATCCGTCTGAAAGCTGCGGCGCCGTCCATACAAATGATGAGAACCAATATCACCACTGAAATTACACCGATGGTTGGCTCTGAGCAGCAGTCTGAAGATTTAATTGCATATTTGATGAAGGAATTTGATGAAAACCCATCTCAAATTTGGCAGTCTAATATTTTTGGAAAGTCGCTGCATGAATTGGTAAACGAGGGTTTACATAATAAATTGTATCGTATGCCGATAGAGGCCAGAAATAAAGTACGTCAGACCATTGAACGTATTATCAATGATGGATGCAACGGATTAATTTGCATCATTTTATAAATAATATACTGCCTGTTTTATTCGGAGTGCAAAATTTTGCACTCCGTTTTTTTATTTTTATGGTAAAAATATTGTAATAGTTGTAAAAAAATTATACATATATGAAATATTTAAGATATAATGAATAAAAACAGTAATCGAAAAATGTATATTTTACTCTTTGTAAAATGGGGGTGCTTGTACTTTTTTGTAGTAAAAATGTATGTATTTACTGGGGTTATCATATAATGAAGTAACTTTGCTGAAATTTTTGGAAAGTAAATTTGACAACTTTTTATCCAAATAGTATAATAATAACTAATTTATGAAGAAACTGTGTACAACTATTTTTGAGATTGAGTGAGAGGTAACGGAAAATATGAAAATAAAGAAAAAACACGTGCTGATAGCATCTCCGATTGTAGTGGTGCTATTGTTGGCGTCTTTTGTGTTTTTCTACGGTATGAGCCGAAACTATGAGGAACCGGAAGACACCGTTGCGGGCGTCGGATTGTCTGATATTATGGCAAAGCCGGACTCGGGAACGCCTGCGGATTATACGCCGCAGGAGAATGCCGCCATTGCGCTGGGCGTAATCAGGGATATTGGCAAATATAACACCGAAATGACCGGTGATATTAATGCCAATATCGGTTTTATGACATATGTGCAAAATATGAAAGACATTAAAATTGTCAATGGAGATGAGATGTACCAAGAATCGGTCAGCTTAAGTTCCATGGCAAATGTTGCACAGCAAAAATACATTCAAGATAATAATAAAATTTTCTTGGTGCGCAGTGCGGATAATATTTCAGGTCAAAATGTAACTTGGTCTGATGATATTACACCGATTTCGGAAGAAACGTATACCGATACTTATGGATTACTGCCAAACGGCATTTCTCCTTATGTCGTATCAAAAAGTACGATTTTATCGGCTAAAGTAGTGGAAGAAAGCGAAGACAAATATGTTTATACATATGAGTTGGATCCCGAAACAGCTCCTGCTTACTACCGCAGACAAGTAAAAACGCTGTCGGGTTCCCAGAAAAATCCGTTATTCCATTCTGTTCAACTTACCATTGAAATGGATAAGGATTGGAAGCCGATTAAAATTACCATGAATGAAAATTATGATATTTCCATTCCTGTTTTAGGCAGTGCCAACTGTACCACAGAATACACCGAAGTATTCAAAGATTTCGGGGAAGAACAGGATATTCCGGATAAAGATTTATACACCACATTCATTCGTGATAAATATGACCCAAATAATTTAGCCTCTTTAGACGGTTCCGGCGAAACCGATATGAAATCGTATTTAGGAAAAGTGTTTGGCGCCGATGAAAATGGTTTGTTCGGGTTAGAAGCGGATGTAACCATAAACGGTACGTCTCAAAAAGCCTATATTGAAGGCAACTTGCAAACAGATACCTATCAAGTTCAACTTGGCGATGTGTTTGCATGCTTAAAAGGTGACCGTCTGTATTTGAACTACGGGAATTTAAAATATTACATTACAGTAGATGGATTGATGGAAGCAATGGAAAATGTTGCGAATGCCGCAGGCTTCCAAATCCCGGATATGGATTCCGATTTCATGAGCCAATTCATGGAGAATATGACTACCACGCAAAAAGATGGTATGCAGGAAATGACCATGAATGCCGACGGTATGAGTTTGGTGGTTCATTTGGAAGACGGTACCATGAAGTTAATAGATACAAGTTTGCAGGTAAACATGAGTGGTTTGCAGCTAAGCGCATATGTAAAACCCAGTGCAACAGGCCACGCTTTCCCACGTATTGATGCAACCTATGAGAATATGATGCCTTTGATGGAATACATCAATCCGGTAATTTATTTGGTGAATGCAGACAGTTGGGAATTTGACACCAACTTTACTTTAACAGGTGAACCGAATATTACACAAAATGCATATGTAAAAATGGTGCGCACCAACAGCGGTATCAATGCACAAGTAGATACTGATATTCTGGGACAGCATCTAACCGTTCGCTTGGTAAACGGTATGGCATATGTTGATTACGGCAACTTGAAGGTTTCATTGAATACAACAGATATGGATGAAATCTCAAAAGAATTGCAATCTATTTTGCCGGCAGCGGCAGGCGATTTTTCTCTGACAGATATCCTCCCACAGGCTTATTTGGATTTATTTGCAAATCCCGATATTGAGAGCCTTGTCAGAACTATGACGCCGATTCAGGTACAAGGAAATACGGTTTCCCTTGGATTTAGAATCGGAAATGATACCGTTCGTTTTTCTGCAACGAAGAAGGGAAACATCTTGACCGACTTTGTTTTGGATGGCATTTCTATCAGTAATGCCAAGCTAAATGCCAGTGTAAAATTAACTGCAATGAATGCTTCCAGAACAACAGTTAATACCAATAATTCCGGTTATGTCAAATTGGAAGATATTCTTTCTTACGTTGAACCTCTTATGAATTTGGCAAACGGAAAAACAATTGATTTAACAGCAACGCTTATGCTGAGAGGCGACCTCAATTATAATCAAGACGTTCACGTGCTTTTGACGAAAAACGGAAACAGCTTTGACGCATCTTTGTCTGCAAATGTATTGGGAACACAAATTGATTTGAAATTTATCAATCAAGTAGCATATGTTGATGTTGGTAATTTGAAATTAAAATTACATACCACCGATATCAACGAAATTATGTCTGAGATTCAGCAAATTGCTCCAATCGGAGGAGATTTACCAGACCTTAGCGAATTATTCCCACAAGAATACATTGATTTAATCACAAACTTTAATGTGGCTGATATGCTTCAAAGTATCCAAAGCTTGCAAGTGGCGCATAACAAATTGACACTTGTCGTTGGAAGCGGTGGTTTACGTTTAGAGGCAGTACGCAGAGGAGACGAACTTGCTGCCTTTGGACTGTATGATTTATCCATGCAGAACAACAAAGTGAATTTGTATGTAAAAATTAACTCTTCCGGTACACAGCAAGGCACTCTGTCTGTTGACGAAGCTGCATATACAGATTTGGCAGACTTAGCCAAATTTGCATTGCCAATCAAAAATACCATGAATTCCACCAGTTTTGTGTTTGATGTGGATTTGAATATGCAAGGGCAAACTTCTTTGGCACAAAATGCCAGATTAACAGTCGTTCGCAAAGGCAGTGCAACTGACCTTGAATTGACTGCAGATGTATATGGAAATCCGTTAAGCATAAAGTGGATTGATAACACAGCTTATATTCAATATGGTGCAATTAAAATCAGTGCTGACCAATATACACTGAGTGATACTTTGGAAAAATTATTGCCGGGTGCAATACCTTCCGAATTTACAGACTTTATGACCAATATGAGCATAGATTCCATATTGCATTCCGTACAGTACCTAAAAGTAAACGATACGACTGCTTCTGTGGGAGTTGTGTTGGGAGAACAAACATTATCACTGGAAATCAGTCGTAATGACGAATTTATTACTTCCGGCCGACTGACAGGGCTTAATGTAGGCGGCAGTCAATTGGATGTTTCCATGCATGCCTTGTATATGACGCCTGAACAACTTCCGATTACTGTAAATGCAAGTGAATATACTACAACGGGCGAAGCGGTTCCTACCATTCGTGCTATTATGAATACAGTGAACGCTTCCAGTTACCAATTTGACGCACAAATTGCGCTAAGCGGTGAACAAAACCTGACCCAAACCGCAAAGGTAAAATTAAGCCGTTCTGACAATGGCATGAATGGTGAAGTGGAGACTATGATTGCCGGTCAGTTGTTAGATGTAAAACTAATTGATGGAATTACCTATGTGGAATACGGTAATATCAAAGTCAAATTCAATCTTGCCGACATGGAAACCATTATCAGCGGTATCCAGGAGATATTGCCGCAGGATGCTCAAAACTTTGATATTTCTGCCTTGCTTCCTCAATCTTATATTGATGCCTATGAACAATTGGGTATCAACGATATGGTAACTGCATTCCAATCTAACAACATTACCTTAGAGAGTTTACAGCCAATCTTTGCTCTGGTGGGTCAAATCGAAACATTTGACTTAGATGCAAACGGTGCCGCAGTGACATTAAACTTTGGTGGGGATACCATTTCCATGGCGGCAAACCGTTCTTATGATTATATTTCAGAGATTCATGTAGGCGGCGTAACCGTACAGAACAGTGCATTGACATTAGATTTAACCAATGGGGTAGGCGGAAAACGCTCTTTGCCAATCCGTTTAGGAAATGGTGATTATGCAGACGCTTCTGATTTGATTGGATTTGTAAAGCCAATTCAAAATCTGTTGCAGGCAAACAGTTTCGACTTTGATGTAAATATCGGTCTAAAAGGCGATATCAACTTAAATCAAACAGCCAATGTCAAACTGGTACGTGACGGCTCCAATATCAAAGCCGAAGTTTCCGCTGACCTTTATGGCGAAACATTGAAGGTTACCTACATAGATGGTGTTACTTATATTGCATACGGCAATTTGAAAGTAAAAGTGGATTCCAATGATTTCGAGGAAATTCAGCAAGCAATCAAAGAACTGATTCCGCAAGGAACAGAGAATATTGATATTAGCAAACTGATTCCTCAGGCTTATTTGGACTACTTCCAAAGCGAATGGACCTTAACTAAAATCATGAGTTCCATTGAAGGTATCCATGTTAATGGTAATACCGTTTCAGCTGATATAAAAATTGGCGATGATTTGATTACGGTATCTGCAATCAGAGACGGAGATTATCTCACCAATGCAACCGTAAACGGACTGACTGTGCTGAATGATTCGTTAACACTGGAGGCAACTCTCAATCAAACCAGTACAGATATTTGGGATATTTCTGTAAATCCGGATAAGTATTTTGATATCAAGCAACTGTTGTCTTTGTCAAATGCAATAAAAAATGCAGTGGATGCCACCAGCTATGAATTTGATGTGAATGCGGCTCTTTCCGGAGAGCAAACATTCAATGAAACAGCACATGTCCGTTTGATACGTACCAAACAAGGCGTGCAGGCAGAAATTTCTGCCGAACTGGAAGGCGCAACTTTATTGGTTCAGCAAAAAGACAGCACTACCTATATGCAATACGGTGAGCTGAAAGTAAAGCTAAACAACGCAGATGCGCAAAGTGTAATGGAAACATTGAAAGACATTCTGCCTGAAGGTTCTTTGAACATTGATTTGTCTAAGTTTGTGCCGCAATCTTATATCGATTGGTATAACGGATTACAGATTGTTCAGTTTATTCAAGATGTACAGTCAGGCAACATCAATCAAACAACCATTGAACCTGTATTTAAAATGTTGCAGTCCATTGCATCTGTGACAGCAGACGACATTTCTGCTACCGTTTCAGTACAGGTAGGTGAAGATTTGATTCCGATTCATGTCGTTCATGACGGAACAAACTTTACCAATATCTCTTTACAGAATCTGTCTGTTCTGAACAGCAAACTAAATTTAGAGGCAACTGTAACAAATATTACAACGGAAACATTACCTCTTACACAGCTGAATAATGCTGAATTTGCAGATGTTAAACAAATTGCGGACTTTATGCCTGCGGTTATAAATACCATTGAGGCAAACCGTTACGTATTTACGGGTAAAGTACAAATTGGTGACCGGACTGTAGAGGCTAACGTCACTGTCATTAAGAATGTCACTTCTGCAGACGCACAAGTGACTACTACGATTGGCGACGCTGAACTGACCGTACAGTATATTGGAAATACCACTTATGTACAATACGGTAATATCAAATTCATGCTGCACGATGCAGATTTACAAACTATCATAGATGAAGTAAAAGCTGTACTTCCTGCGGATACTCCTGCGTTTGATTTATCTGCAATCTTGCCTCAGGGTTATTTGGATGAAATCAATGCATTAGGATTGGAACAATTCATTTCCGATATGCAGGCAGGCAATATCAATAGAGAATCCATTGCTCCGATTTTGAAGCTGGCACAGAAAGTGCAAGTTCAGGCACAGGAAAATCAGTTGACTGTCTCTACCGAATTGGGTGAAGACAGAATTCAGTTGAGTGTAACAAGTCAAAACGGCTTACTGCATACAGCAGAACTAAGCGGTTTGACAGTGATGGGTCAGCAGACGGTAATTTCTGCCCAAATGAATCATGTAGATAGCGGAGTTCCTGATATTACAAATGACGGAACCGGTTATGTGAATATTGCAGACGGTATTGGCTTTGTAAAACCAATTGCACAGTTGGCAACCGCCAATACCATGGAATTTACCGTAAATGGCATTGCAAGCGGAAAGGTCAATGAGACACTTTCGGCCAATGTACGGATACAACGTACTGAAAACGGTGCGAATGCACAGGTAACTGCAAACCTTTACGGTCATGATTTATCAGTCAAATTGATTGATAACATTACGTATATTGATTATGCAAATATGAAGCTGCAGTTAAATACAGCGGATATTAATGAAATTGCAGAAGAAATTCGTGGAGTGCTTCCGCAAGATAGTGATTTAGACTTGTCTCAATTCTTACCGCAGTCCTACATTGACTTGTTTGAAAACTTTGATGTAGTTACATTGATACAAAAACTTGACAATATTACAGTGTCTAAAAACCAAATTGGTCTGGATTTAAGATTAAATGACAATGATGTAATTCATCTCACAGTCAATAAGGATGAAAATCAGACACTGAGTGCCAATGTAAGCGGCTTGTGGATTTATGACAGTGACGTCATTGCAGATATTGCAGTTGTCAATATCAATGAAGAATTTACGATAGAAGCACAGGGTGATTATGCAGATGTAAAACAGCTTGCATATTTTGCTCGTCCCGTTATGAATGCAGTCAATGCAAACAGCTTTCGTTTTGATGCCAATATTGTGTTGGATGGTAAGATGAATATCAATCAAACTGCGCATGTACAGCTTGTTTTGAATAAAGACGAAAATGGCGCAGATGTTCATGCAACTGCTGAAATCGAGGGTCGTACTTTAAGCATCAAAGTATTGGGTAATATGACCTATATTCAGTATGGAGATATGAAGCTGAAACTGAACTCCAATGATATTGATACTATTATGACAAGACTGCGTGAAATTCTGCCGGAAGGCACTTTGGGAGAAGGTGCTGATTTATCCGCAATGCTTCCGGCGGCTTATCTGGAATTGATTGATAGCTTTAAAAACGGAACTGTCAATATAGAACAACTCATTGGAAGCATTTCCAATATTTCCGCAACAGATACTACAGCAGGTGCTGATATACAAATTGGCGATGATACTGTTTCAGTCAAACTCACCAGAAATGGAGAACAATTGACAGGAGGCAGTGTACAGGGAGTAACGGTTTCTGACAATAAATTAAATGCAGTTATCAGTAACTTATCAACGGAACCTGTTGTAATTGACCCTGTAACAGATGCGGAAAGCTATTTGGATGTTGCAGAGTTGGTTGACTATGTAGAAGCCGGTATGAATTCTTACCAGCAGCTGAATAACCAGATATTCAATGTGAAAGCAGATTTGAATATCAACGGTCATGAAGTCAAAGCAACCATTGTAAATAATCAGATGTACTTGTATTATCACGACACTACCCAATACAAAGTGGGCGGAGCTCCATATACAGGCATTAAAATGCAAATGGATTATAATGCGTTGTTAGACCTTGCAGCTACAGGTGTGGATTTATTAGAGATTGATTTGCCGGAAGATGTAAGACAGCATATTTTAGGCAATCGCGTACCATTGGATACCAGTGTATTGGACGCTTTACCGATTCCAACTTTGGATGAAATATTGGCTTCAAGTAATGTGAATGTAAATGTAAATATCCTTGCTTTGATTAAAAATATTCAAAAACAAGGGGACACATTGACTGTAACATTAAGCAGCAAAGAATTGTTTGGCGATGCTTCTATGCCGGATACGGTGATTACAGTAACAAAGGCAAATGATGGAAGCAAAAATGTGATTTCTGCTGTTACAGTAGAAAATACAGGCAGCGGAGATACTTCTATTGCAGTTCCTTCTGATGCTGCAAACTATATGGATTTATCTTCTTTGACTACATTTGCGGATAGTCTGATGAAAACAGCGGATTTAAAACAATATCGTATTACGGGTACTATCAATGCGAATATGAGCATTATTGGTATTCCGATTAATGCAAACATTCCAATGGACTTCCGCTTGAAGTTGAACGCTGATAATACCGTACAATCTGCATACATTAATTTAGACGTACCTTACTTTATTGGTGTTTTACAGCAGGATATGACTGCGAAAGTATATTATGAAGATGGTGTTTTATACTTCGATAGAAATTGGGAAACCAGCACGGGTGCTTTGTGGTGGAAAGAGTACTATGACCACCATGAATACATGAAGTGTACGATAGATGAATTTATGGCGAATCCGATGAAATACGTGTACTTCTGCACCAACTTCACCAGTATGGTAGAAAATGCAATTAATGATGCCATTGCCAAGAGCGATCAAAAAGCTGTGCGTACAGGCAACATTATGTTTGAAGAAGCTTTAACAGGATTTCATTATAATGGTTCTAATCAATGGAATGTAAACCTTGATGCGGCACATTTAATTAACAATTCTGACTTCTCAGATCAAATGTCCATCACAGTAGGAAAAGGCAGCAACGGAATTTTAAATAGCATTAGTTTATCTACCCGTGTGCTTGATATGATTAATCTACAGTTAAATAACGGACAGTTGGTAAATGCCGATAAATCCAATGTGGATATGAGTGTCATTCCTACAGGCTTAAGCAGCAATCCAAACTATGTATTTGGCGAAGTAAAAGTAGTGGAAACGAAAAAATAATGAATGAAAAGTGGTGAGTGTTTGCTCATCACTTTTTATTTTCCACTGTATTTTCTTTTCCAAACAATATGACGTGTTTTTCTAATTTATCCCATTTTTCTAACGAGATAAAAAAGGATTCAAGTCAATTTATCAGAAATCAGGCAGAATTTTGTTGTTTTTCCTGTTCAACATTACAGTATCTCAATCGCAGTGCATATTTCCGGCTGTTTTCCTTGATATTTTAAGCAATTTCCATTACAATAAAAATAATGCCTTTTTGGGCATATGAGAATGAAGGGGAAATCAACATGTTTCAAATCGTTGAAAAACGTAGTTTAAATCCTTCAATGACCTTGATGGTTGTTAAGGCTCCGTATATTGCAAAAAAAGCAAAGGCCGGTCAGTTTATTATTTTGCGTGTGAACGAAAAAGGGGAACGTATTCCGCTGACCATTGCCGATTATGACCGTGAAGTTGGAACGGTTACCATTATTTTTCAAATTGTAGGCAAAACTACTATGATGTTGAATCAATTAAACAAAGGCGACGCTATTTTAGACTTTATCGGTCCACTGGGTAAAGCTTCCGAATTGGAAGGACACAAGCATGTGGCTGTAATTGGCGGCGGTGCCGGTTGTGCAATTGCATATCCCCAAGCGAAAGCACTGCATGCTATGGGCACCACTGTAGATATGATTGCCGGTTTTCGCAATACAGATTTAATCATTTTAGAAGATGAAATGAGAGCCGCATCAGAACATTTATATTTAATGACAGACGACGGTTCCAATGGACATAAAGGATTTGTAACAAATGCGCTCCAAGAAAATATTGATAACGGAATTCAATACGATTTGGTAGTTGCAATCGGCCCTTTGCCTATGATGCGTGCAGTTTGCGATGTCACGAAAAAAGCAGGTATTAAGACAATTATCAGCATGAATTCCATTATGATAGACGGCACAGGTATGTGCGGTTGCTGCCGTTTGACTGTTGACGGAAAAACAAAATTTGCTTGTGTTGACGGTCCTGATTTTGACGGTCACTTGGTAGACTTTGATGAAGCAATCAAACGAGGCGCTACTTACAGAAAACAAGAAAGAGAAGCGGCAGAAGAATATAAATGCCACTTATTTGAGGGTGTTGACAATGCCTAATATGAAACCTGAAAAAACACCAATGCCTGCGCAAGATCCCATTGTTCGCAGCAAAAATTTTGAAGAAGTGGAGTATGGATATACCCACGAAATGGCGCTGGAAGAAGCGCAAAGATGCTTGCAGTGTAAACATGCACCTTGTATGACAGGATGTCCGGTACAAGTTCAAATACCCAATTTTATTAAATGTATTATTGACGGTGATATGGAGTTGGCTTATGATACCATTCGCCAAACCAGTTCTTTGCCTGCGGTATGCGGTCGTGTATGTCCTCAGGAACGTCAGTGTGAAAAAGTATGCGTACGAGGAATCAAGCATGAAGCAGTTGGTATTGGACGTCTGGAACGATATGTGGCCGACTGGAAAATGAAAAACGGTTCGCTTGAGATTAAAAAGGCAGAACCAAATGGACATAAAGTTGCAATTTTAGGTGCCGGTCCTGCCGGTTTGACCTGTGCGGGAGATTTGTGTGCAAAAGGATATGATGTGACTGTTTTTGAAGCATTACACACTGCAGGTGGCGTTTTAATGTATGGTATTCCTGAATTCCGTTTGCCTAAAGAAATTGTACAGAAAGAGATTGACGGTTTAAGAAAAAGCGGTGTAAAAATAGAGACCAATATGATAATAGGGCGCGTGCTTTCTGTAGATGAATTATTTGAAATGGGCTTTGAAGCTGTATTTATCGGTACAGGTGCAGGATTACCGCGTTTTATGAATATACCCGGAGAAGGACTAAGCGGTGTTTATTCTGCAAATGAGTTTTTAACACGTATTAATCTGATGAAGGCATATTTACATGATTATGATACGCCAATCAATCGTCCCAAAAGTGTAGCTGTTATTGGAGGCGGTAATGTTGCAATGGATGCAGCACGCAGTGCAAAGCGTTTGGGTGCAGAGAAAGTTTATATCGTTTATCGACGCAGTGAGGCTGAAATGCCGGCTCGTTTGGAAGAAGTGCACCATGCAAAAGAAGAAGGAATTATCTTTCAGCTGTTACATAATCCGGTCGCAATTCATGGTGATGAAGAGGGGCACGTAACTGCAATTGAATGTGTAAAAATGGAATTGGGAGAGCCGGACGAATCAGGGCGCCGTTCTCCGATTGTCGTGGAAGGTTCCAATTTTAATTTGGATGTAGATACTGTAATTATGGCAATTGGAAATTCACCAAACCCTTTGATTTGTCAAACAACGGAGGGGTTGGAAGACCGCAGAGGTTGCATTGTAGTAGATGAGCATATGAAAACTACCAGAGATGGAATATATGCAGGCGGCGATACCGTTACAGGTGCAGCAACCGTAATTTTGGCTATGGGAGCAGGTAAGGATGCTGCGGCAGCTATTGATGAATATATAAAATCAAAATAGGAATTATTTGCTCTGATACTGCTGGAAAAATAGCATAAAAATAGGAATTGGAATGGCTAACTAACTTTGTTTGTTAGCCATTCTGCATATGGTTCGATTTTTTAAATATAATTTAGAGGTTATTGTGTGAGGAGAAAAAATGAGAGAAAAATGGATGCGATTTGTTTCCCTCTTTTTAGTGGGAGTATTATGTTGTTCGATTTTTGCCGGTTGTTCTTCCCAGGTTTCTGAGGCAAACAATCAAGGACCGGAGGAGATATCACAAGGGAAAGTGACTCAAGAGTCCATTTCAATTGCACAGGGAGAAAATCATTTGACCTTATCCAGTGATGAAATCTTTTTGGAGGATATTGTCAATCACTTAGATGCAGTTGTCATCGATTACGGTTGGGGAACATGCAATCCGTCAAAGGTGACACGAACAGACGAACATACATTAGAGCTGTCTTTTGAAGCAGAGCCTGCATCGGAAGATATGGAAGCGGATTACGCTGATGATATGGGGCATGTTATAGTTTCGGGGGAACAGTTGCAAACCGGAAAGGCAGTTTCTGCAGACTTTTCTATCAAAGTTCCTGTTTTAACCAGTCATAGTACAGTTGCTCGTGATGCTTCGCAACTGACATTTGATATGACATTGGAACATGCGGAATTATCCCAGACAATAGGCACTGAAGATATCACTCTTTCCAAAGCATTTGAGGGTATGGAGGTAACCAATGTCGAGAGAAAGAGTGAAACGGAACTGTCTCTGACTTTAATGGGTGAGATGAAAACAGAAAATGAACAACTGGTTCCTTATTTAGAAGGCGGAGTTGCGATAAAACCTGAGGCTACTACAGCAGTGGTTGCAGGTTATGGAGAAATTTCTTTGGTGTCTGTATCAGCTTATTTGGCTGAAACTCCTGTGTTTCATGATGACAAAACACTGACCGTGGGGGTTATACTGGAGAATTGTCAATGGAATTCAGACGTAGATGTTTCTCAGATTACTTTGACGGGTGCGTTTGAATCTGCGGCAGTGCAAAAGGTTACTCCATCTTCAGAAGATCCTCAAAAACTAGAGGTTGTATTGTCTACGAATCAGGAAGAAGGAGATGGCGTCGGTTCCATTGTCTTTTCTGATAAAGCTACCAATGCAGGACAGACGGTAGGCGTAGATGTACAATTTGATAATGCCGGATTTTATGTAGTAGATAAATCTGTAACAGAAACAAAAGACAAAGCTACATTGGTTATTTCAGCAGATTCTCATGGGATGCAGCTAAACCGTACACTGTCGCCAGAAGATTTAATATTGTCTGATGAGTTTGCTCAAGGAACAGTGGAAAAAGTAGAACAGGATGAGGAGCATGACTTACTGATTACACTTTCTTTTTCTCCTGAAGTATTTGCTGAGATGGATGAGTACAAAGGAGGAACCATTACACTACCTTCTTCCTGTGTAGAAAGTAATTTTGCCAATATAGATGATTTTCCTATTGTCATTTGCGTCAATATGTTCAAGGAAAAACAGGATAATGCAACCGAAATAGCAGATACAGTGGATAGCACTATGATGGCAAATGCATTATCTATCCAACCGTCAGCTGCAAGTGCAGTATCCATGCAGCCATTAAGCAGTGGTGACACAACAAGTTTACTGTGTGACTTTGTGGGCAGCAGTTTAAAAAGTCTCGTTACAGGTGGATTCAGCGGTGTTGGAAGTGTTATTTCCGGAAAGCTTCTTACCTGGATGGGAATCAGCGGTGAAGCTGAAACGATGGAAAAACTAAATGAAATTGTTGATAAACTGGATTCTCTTACCGAACAGGTGAACCATTTGGAACAAGGCATGAACAAACTCATTGATGCTGTAGAAACTTCTGCATTTAAAGAACAGATGCGTGATATTCAAGCCAGCGTATTAAAATTAAAAGCAAGAGTTTCCGGCTATCAATCTTCTTTGGCAGCAATCAGTAAATTGGATTTAGGTTCTGAAGAATATCAAAATGAGTTGAAGATACTTGCAGATAAAATCAATCACACCAATGGTATAGATTTTCATACGGAAACGTATGCATTAGGTGAAAAAATTCTTTCAGATGCGGCAGGAACAGCAGATGGCGCTTTGAAAGCGCATTATGACAGAATTACTACCATGAATAACTGGGAACAGCAAACATATGACGAACGTGAACGTTTTTATCTCTATTCAGTAGGCACTTATACACAGGCAGTCATATTAGACAGTATTGCCTTGGAATATATTATTGAGACATCCAACAGTACGGTTGAAAAAAGTGAAGCAAAAAGCAACTTGGATGATTTGAAAGCTCAGGCTAGCCGAGTTTCTTCTTTAGCTGAAAAATATCAGGTGAAACGTTTAAAAACAGGCTATAATCGCAATTTACGTACAGGAACTATTTTGTCTACGGATGTAACGATTGGAACATATGATTCCAATCATCGTTTGGTATCCAATGATGAAATATATCGTTTAATGAATCAGAAATTGATTGATAATACAAAGCCGGGGCGTTATACGCTTGGTACTGGAAAAGAAACTTTTACTTTGCCTGATTCTTTAGGATTGTTAACAGAAAAAGAGGCTGTTGCTCTTATGAAATACAGCAGTAAAGGTAGTTTGTTGGAAGAACTGAAAAGTGCCGGTTTTACTATCCCAGCCGGTTGTCCGGATACTGTGATGTTAAGAGATGTATATATTGAAAAATCTTTAATACGTACCGGCACCAGCCCAACTCGGTATTGCTTTGCGGTATATTATAAACCTTTCTTAAAAACTGCAAACAATACATATTTCTCCAATATGTTTGTGTATGCATCTTCGGAATTTGTAAATAATATTCCAAAGACCGATTTTAGCAAAGTTTCTAAACTTTGGGAAAAGGATTGGACTGTAAAGACAATTAAGTCAGCAGTTGTAAAAGTGGTTGCAGACGATAAGAATTTATATGTTGTATAAAAATGGAAACGTTACTTTCTGATATTTTATAAAGTTTAAAATATTGTATAAGCAAAAGACAGACGAATGTTCGTCTGTCTTTTGTTTTGCAGATTCATTTTGAGATTCAGAAATGATATAGATAATAAGAACAAAACGAACTATAAAATAGAGTATTTATTTCTATTTATAAAAATTTTATTTCATCTCTAAACTATGAACACTTCCTTTTCTAAAGTTTTTTGAAAGCGCTTTTATTTTGTTGGCAATAGATAAAAGAAAATACGCAATACTTGTACCTTGTCTAAAGAATGCGGTATGAAATGGTACTTGCTGTCATATGATAGACAAGGAGGGATTGTTCATGTTCAGGAAGAGAAGAGCACCAAGTATGGAAGAATTACGAGCACTGGAAGAAATGGACCAAAAATCAAAACCAATCAGAAGAAATGAATTGATTGATGAGTCTGAGCCGCAACCATCTCAAATTGCAGAAGAAGAGGAAACGGAAGAAACAGAACCGGAGGAAAAGAAGAAAGATCGTAAAACAGGAAAATTGCTGCGCAGCAGATTTTTAATCTCCATTCAAGTAGGAGCGTGTTTGATCATCCTGGTTGCTGCTTTGGGAATACGTTTATTTGGCGGGTCAATTTATGAAACAGTAAAAAGGTGGTATGTAGGTTCTGTGAATGAATCTATTATGGTAAACGTAACAAAAGATGATTTACTGGAGATTTTTCAGAAAAATACATCTTCTGTTTCTGATACAGATGTAGCACAGACAGGAGCAAAACCTCAAGCGAATACACTAGCGGTTACATATGGTAAAAATCAAGAAGGGCCTGTTACATTATCTGTTTTGTTAAAGTCTCCTGTTGCTAATGGGACTATTTCATCTGCCTTTGGAGAAAGAGATGGCAAATTTCATCAAGGATTGGATATTGCTGCTGATACAGATACTCCAATTACAGCTTCCTTAACAGGAACTGTAAAAGAAGCCGGAGAAAATGAATCATATGGAAAATATGTTTTACTTGACCATGGAAGCGGCATTGAAACTCGCTATGCTCATTGTAATTCAATTTCTGTCAAGCAAGGAGACCATGTAAATATGGGGGATGAAATTGCAAAAGTCGGGAGCACAGGAGATTCATCCGGGCCTCATGTGCATTTGGAATTATTAATTGACGGCACTCCATATAATCCTCAAACAGTGTTGCAGAAATAATGAACTTTCATATCAAACAATGTGAGATAAAAATAGAATATTTGTTTTTTGCCGTCATTGCATTTTTATTATTTACAGATACAACCGGAGTAGCTTTGCTGGGTATAGCCGCAACCGTACTGCATGAAGCAGGACATTTGGTTATGATGCTTTTGCTGGGTGGTTCCGTGAAAACGGTTCGTTTTCACGCATTTGGTGTGGATATTGAGGAAACCGGAAGAGAACGACGCAGTTATTTATCAGATGCATTGGTTGCCTTGGCCGGTCCCTTTGCCAATATGATTTTTTGTGTGGCATCGGCAGTATTATATTCTTTTTGGCCCAACCATTTGGTTTGGGAATTTATTTTTGTTAACAGTACCATTGCTTGGTTCAATATATTGCCTGTGGAAGCTTTGGATGGAGGTCAGGCACTTTATGCGTTGCTGTGTAATAAATTTTCTCAGAAAACATCAGAAACAATTGTTGCCGTCGTTTCTTTTTTTGCATTGCTTCCTGTAGCAATCATTGGATTTATGATGCTTTTACAGTCAAAACATAATTTTACTCTGTTTTTTATCAGTATCTATCTTATGGTTTTATTAGTATTAAAACGTGGACGTTTTTTTTAGATTCTGTACATTGTTTTTCCGTAATATAATGCAGTTCCAATTTGAAATATACTCATGGTTATCACAGTTTGACAACAAGTGCAAAATCATAGATTTTAATTGTTGCCCAGAACGTTTTAACGTTTAGATGTTAAAAATTGCGAAGCAATTTTTTCTATGTTATAACAACCTCATAACAACGGCAAAATTAAAAATTTTGATTGTTATGAGAACGTTTTAGCACTTATTAGTTAGAAATTGCAAGCCAATTTCTATTATGCTATAATACAAGCGTATGTGATATATTTACTTTCTATAAGACCGGATGAAAGGATTGGATTCAGCTGCAATATTTGTAACTGAATAAGAAAAATTATGAATCAGAAAATTGAACGTGTATTGGCAAACGTACAAAAACCGGGCAGGTATGTGGGCGGTGAACTGAATGCTGTCATAAAAGATAAGGCAGATGTAAATGTACGGTTTGCATTTTGTTTTCCCGACGTTTATGAAGTGGGAATGTCTCATCTGGGCATGAAAATATTATATAGTGTATTAAATGAACAGCCCGATATTTGGTGCGAACGTGTATTTGCCCCATGGGTAGACATGGAGCAAGAGATGCGTAAGCATGATATTCCACTATTTGCTTTGGAAAGCGGCGACAGTGTCGCCGAATTTGATTTTATCGGATTTACACTACAGTATGAATTAAGTTATACCAATATTTTAAATATGCTGAATTTGGCTGGTATTCCCATAAGGGCACAGGACAGAACAGATTTATTTCATATTGTGGTTGCGGGTGGTCCTTGTGCCTGCAATCCTGAACCTCTGGCAGATTTTGTCGATTTGTTCTTTATTGGAGAAGGTGAGCAAGTAGATTTAGAAGTTATTCGTTTATATCAAGCTTGCAAAAAAGAGGGAAAAAGCAAAGAAGAATTTTTACAAAAAGCCGCACAAATTCAGGGGGTCTATGTACCGTCTCTTTATTCGGTGACGTATCATGACGACGGTACCATAAAAGAAATGATTCCTCATGCGACAGCTCCCCAAACTGTCCGAAAACGTTTGGAATTGGATATGGATAAAGCATATTTTCCCGAGAAATTCGTAGTGCCGAGTATTGAAATTGTGCATGACAGAGCTGTTGCGGAAGTACAGCGTGGTTGTATTCGTGGATGTAGATTTTGTCAGGCAGGATTTATTTATCGCCCTGTAAGAGAAAAATCAATTGATATGATTAACCGTCAGTGCCGTTCTATTTGCGAGCATACAGGTTATGATGAAATTTCTCTTTCCTCGTTAAGTACCAGCGACTACAGCCAAATTGAAGATTTGTTAGACACTTTGCTCAGTTGGACAGACAATGAAAAAGTGAGTGTATCACTACCATCCTTGCGTGTAGACGGTTTTTCCAATGAGTTGATGGACAAACTGAAAACGGTCCGCCGCAGTGGTCTGACATTTGCACCGGAAGCGGGTACCCAAAGGTTACGTGATGTAATCAATAAGAATGTAACAGAAGAAGAGCTGATGAAAACGGTACAGACTGCATTTGAAGGTGGATGGACTACGATTAAATTGTATTTTATGATTGGCCTTCCCACAGAAACAATGGAGGATGTGGCAGGCATCGCCCATTTGGGACAGCAGGTTGTGGAAGCGTATTACAGTAATCCAAAACGAGCGAAGGGAAGAAGCGTAAAGGTAACGTGCAGTGCCTCCTCGTTTGTGCCAAAACCGTTTACTCCGTTTCAGTGGGAGCCACAGGATTCGATTGAGACGTTGCATAAAAAGCAGGAACATTTAATTGGTTGTGTACACAGTAAAAAATTAACGTGCAACTGGCACGACGCAGATACCAGCTTTTTGGAAGGTGTGTTTGCGCGCGGTGACAGACGTCTGGGAAAAGTATTGGAACAAGCATTTGAACATGGATGCAAATTTGACGGTTGGTCCGACTTCTTTTCTTTACCGAAATGGTTGGAAGTGTTTGAGAAATGCGGTATTGATCCTACTTTCTATAATCAAAGACGCAGAAGCTTTGATGAAGTATTGCCTTGGGATCATATTGATTATGGCATTAAAAAATCGTTTTTAAAAAGAGAATGTGAAAAAGCCTATCAAAATGCTACCACCCCAAACTGTCAGGAAGCTTGTTCGGCATGCGGTGCAGCTTGCTTTAAAGGAGGGATTTGCGTTGAAAAGTACTAGAATTTGGTTTCATAAATTTGGTACAGCAAAATACATCTCTCATTTGGATTTGAACCGTTGCGTAGCGCGAGCATTTCATAAAGCCAAACTTCCTATGTGGTATACAGAAGGATTTAATCCGCATGCGTTTGTTACATTTGCATTGCCGCTTTCTCTGGGTGTAGAAGGAAAATATGAGTCTATGGATATTCGCTTGTTGGAAGATATGCCAAAGGAAGAAATCATTCACCGTTTAAATGATGCTTTGCCCAAAGATATTCGCGTTTATGATGTAACAGAACCTCAAATGAAGCCTGGAAAAATTGCTTATGCAGATTATGAAATACGCTATGCAGCAGATGAAAGAGACCCGCGAATTTTAAAAGAAGAGTTAGAGGCGCTGTTTTCTAAAGACGAAATTTTGGTAGAAAAGAAAACCAAATCAGGTATAAAAACCATCCATTTAAATGATTACTTGGATAAGTATAAAATGACAGTAGAAGGTCATGAAGTGGTGTTGAACATTGTATTGCCTGCCGGCAGTACAGAGAATATAAACCCGTCTTTAATAGGAGAGGCCATTGAAATTTATTTGGGATATTCTTTGTATGCAGTTATCATACGTTCGCACTTATATGATGCAGAGTTTCACGTTTTTGCCTAAAGTATGATTTTTTGTAAAAAGTGATTGCATCTTTGATGCTATTGTGGTATTATATACAGGCATCTTTATGCCGTCAGACCATTGACGGGAGTTGATGCCCGGCTAAAACCGAGACATTAAAGCTGACAGTCCTCTATCCTAAGTGATATGAATGTCTGAAAATTTAGGAGGATTTTATTCATGGATGCACTAAAATTAATTGCACAAGATTCTATGAAAGCTGAAGTACCAAATATTGAAATTGGTGACACAATTAAAATCGATGTTAACATTCGCGAGGGCGAAAGAGAAAGAATTCAGGTGTTTGAAGGCACCGTAATTGCTCGTAAAGGCAGCGGTGTTTCTGAAACTTTCACAGTTAGACGCGTTTCTTACGGTGTTGGTGTTGAAAGAGTTTTCCCAATTCACAGCCCGAATGTTAAAGGTGTTAAATTGGTTCGTAAAGGTCATGTTCGCAGAGCAAAACTTTATTACCTACGTGACAGAGTTGGTAAAGCAGCTAAACTGAGAGAAAAAATTAGATAATTTGAAAGGAGACATATTTTATGTCTCCTTTTTTTATTTGCGTTCATAAATTTTTATCATTTTATTGTGTGTGCATGAAAAAATATTTGCAGGTTTATTTCATTTTTTGTACGAGCTGCAGAAACCATAGTTTTGGTTGCAAACAATAACACAATATGCTAAAATTGTACTAATATTGTAATGCTTTTTTACAAATATACATTTAGAAAGTAATGGAACTTTTCTTACATATTTTGTAAGAAAAGCAATTTTGTTTTATTTCGTTTTTATGGGAATGATAATTCGTATAAAAAAGAATCACATTTAAATTATGATTATAGACGAAAAGGTGGAGCACATAGTGGAAAAAACTTTAAGCATATCAATTGCTGCATATAACGTAGAGAAATTTTTAAAAAATACATTAAACTCTTTGGTAGCACCTGAAATTATGGATGATATTGAAGTGTTGATTGTAGATGATGGCTCCAAAGATAATACAGCGGTAATTGGTAAAGAATTTGAAGATAATTATCCGAATTCTTTTAGAGTGATTTCCAAACCAAACGGTGGCTACGGCTCTACAATTAATGCTGCTATAGATGCGGCTACCGGAAAGTATTTTAAAACATTAGATGGTGATGATTGGTATGATACCGGAAATTTTGTACAATTCATATCCGATTTAAAACGTATTGATGCAGACATGGTTATTACTCCGTTTACATTCGTCAATGAAGTTACCGGAGAAAAAGAAGTGGTAAAATCCGATAAAAAATTTGTAGGAAAGCTTACGACGTTTGAAACACTTCCTTTTGAGCTGCATCCGAAAATAAAAATGCACTCTATCACTTATAAAACAAGTTTATTAAAAGAGAATCATATTCGTATTGGAGAGCATTGTTTTTATACTGATATTGAATACGTCATATTTCCTATGGTCCATGTAAACAGTGTTTATTTTTTGGATTACAGTATTTATCAATATCGTATTGGTTTGGAAGGTCAAAGTGTTAGTTGGGAAGGCTTTAAAAAGCATTATAAAGATCATTTAAAAGTGATAGAACGTATTTTAAAGTTTTATAACGAAAAACAGAAAACTGCCTTGTCAAAAGAAAAGAATGTATTTATATTTACTATTTTACAAGGCTTAATCAGTACGCAATACCGTATTTTTTTGCAGATGGATAATACGGTACAAACTCGGCAGGAACTTGTAGATTTTGACAAAATGATCAAAAATGAGAATCATATGTTATATAAAACATCGGGCGGAAAACAAGTTACTATGCTGAGAAAATGTAATTTTAAATTATTGGGTGCTTTTCACTTTTACTCAAAATGGAAAGAGTAAAACTATAAATAGAAACTAGGTGTTTACATGGGTGGTGCTCCAACACTGAAAACGAAGTCTGTTAAATTTAATTTTATTATGAATATGATTTTAACAGCCTCTTCTTTTATATTTCCTCTTATTACATTTCCATATGTATCTAGAGTTTTATTGGTAGAAGGAAATGGATATGTTTCTTTTGCAACCTCAGTTTTAACCTATTTTACCATGTTTGCTTCTTTGGGTATTCCTTCTTATGGTATTCGTGCTTGTGCTCAAGTTAGAGACGATAAAAGGGAACTCTCTAAAGTGACACAGGAATTACTGATTATTAATATTGCTACCACTGTTTTGGTATCAATTGTTTTTATTATTACGCTGTTTACTGTACCTCAGTTTAAAGAACAGCAAACTTTATTGTGGATTAATGGAGCTACGCTGGTTTTAAATGCAATTGGTGTAAACTGGTTGTATTCAGCATTGGAGCAATACACATATATTACGGTACGTTCTCTCATATTTAAAATACTTTCTATTATTTTAATGTTTATTTTTGTTCGTCAACAGCAAGACTATATTATTTATGGTGCAATTACCGTATTTGCTGCCGGCGGTTCGAATATTTTGAACTTTATTAACATGCGTAAGTTTATTTCGCTCAAACCGGTAGGAAATTACAATTTTAAACGGCATCTAAAACCAATTCTCTATTTTTTTGCAGCATCAGCCGCTACCAGTGTATATACCAACTTAGATACAGTTATGCTGGGTTTCATTGGCTCGCAAGAATCTGCTACGTATCAAGTAGGTTTATATAATGCAGCAGTCAAATTAAAAACCATTTTAGTAACTGCGGTTACTTCTCTTGGAACAGTATTGCTTCCTCGTCTATCCTATTATATTACGCAAAAGATGGAGAATGAATTCAAAGATATGATAGTGAAATCTTTTAACTTTGTTCTTATTTTTGCTGTACCATTATGCATATACTTTATTCTTTTTGCTCAGGATACTATGTTATTACTGTCGGGGGAAGCGTTTTTAGGTGCGGTTGTGCCGATGCAAATTTTAATGCCTACGTTGGTATTTATCGGGTTATCCAATATAACAGGTATGCAAATTTTAGTACCAATAGGAAAAGAAAAATTTTTATTAATATCCATTGTGGCAGGAGCAATTTTAAATTTAATTTTGAATGCCGTATGGATTCCTATGTGGGGAGCAACAGGTGCTTCTATTTCAACTTTAATTGCAGAAGTGCTTGTTCTGGTTATCCAAATATGGTTATTAAGAAAACAATTAAAGACTATTTGGAGACAAGTAAGCTTCCGCCATTTAATTATAAGTAGTATTCCCGCACTGGGAGCAGGATTTGCAATTTTTTATTTGGTTGATTTACAGCCAGTTTTCCGTTTGCTGATTTCTGCTTTTGCATTTTTTGGTTTATATTTCATTGCTTTATTCATACAAAAAGAACCATTTTTAACAGGTACCATTACTTCGATTAAAAATAAAGTTTTAAAAAGGAAGTCTCCTGTACAAGCAGAAGAGCAAGAACCTAAAGAGGAAATTTTTACGGATGAAGCGTTAGAAAAAGAAACTGAAAACAAACAAATTGAGCAAATTGTAGATGAGATTGTAGAAGAGGCTAAGCATACCAAAATAGAAGAAGACGATAAAAAATAATTATGCATGAAATGGCTGGAGTGTTTGATATTGCAACAAATAAGCAAGAATCATCATCAAACAAGCGAATGGGAAACAGATAAAACTCCCCAGAATCCGAAAAAAATATCAAGACGAATTTGGCGTGTTATAATATGGATATGTATCATTTTAGCGGTATGCTATGCTGTTTATTTTGCATCCTGTAAGTTTTTTATTTCAACAGTAGAAATTACGGGACATTCCATGCAGCAAACTATTTTTGATGGTGATAAGGTGGTTTTGAATAATGAAAATTATGAACCAAAGCAAGGGGATATTGTAGTAATAGCGGAAAATGGTACACAATTAGATACAGCGATTATCAAAAGAGTCATTGCAGTTGCAGGACAAACTGTAGATATAGATTTTCACACAGGAACCGTATATGTAGACGGAGTGGCTTTGGACGAATCCGAATATACCGAAAACGGCAGTACTACAAAGGACGAAGGAATGCAATTTCCACAGACGGTTCCGGAAAATTGTGTATTTGTGTTAGGGGATAATCGCAATGTTTCGGAAGACAGTCGAAATCCTAAAGTGGGTATGGTTGACAAACATTTTATTTTAGGAAAGGTAACAATGGTGATTTATCCGCTTCACCATATGAAATTTTTCTAAATGATAGTAAGGAGCAGAACAGTGAGCAATCCATATAAAGGCGGCAAATATGCTGCCAAAAACAAACAAAAAATTCAGGAACCTGAACAAAATAATATGGAACCCCCAAAAAACGGTAGCATAAAAAGCAGCGGAACAGTTGCTTGTTTTGACTGGACCGAATCTTTGGTCATTGCTGTAGTTGTGGTTGGTTTGATTTTTACCTTTATCTTCCGCATTGTAACAGTAAGTGGCACTTCTATGGATCCTAATTTACATAATGCGGACAGAGTTGTCATTTCCAGCTGGAGTTATAAACCTCAGCAGTTTGATGTAGTGGTACTAAAACGTACAGTTGGATTAGACGAACCGATTGTAAAAAGAGTGATTGCTACAGAAGGGCAACGTGTGTATATTGACTATGATGAAGGTGCAGTATATGTGGACGGAGAAAAGTTGGATGAAAGTGCTTACCTTTCGGAAAGTGTGAAAACGACAAAACCGTTGTCCAGTGAAAAACTGATTGAGTTTCCGGAAGAAGGACTGGTGGTACCGGAAGGCCATATTTTTGTTTTAGGAGATAATCGAAGTGTTTCTCTGGACAGCCGTTTTGAGTCAGTCGGAATGGTAGACGAACGGTACATTTTAGGTAAAGCTTTATTTAAAATTTATCCGTTTAACCATATAGGTACGATTAAGGGCTAATCGATATTAGGAAAGGATGTGACGGCGATGGGAGAAGCACAATCTATACAATGGTTTCCTGGTCATATGACAAAAACAAAACGTCAAATGGAAAAAACACTGAAACTTGTAGATGCTGTTGCTGAGATTGTGGATGCGCGTATTCCAATTAGCAGCCGTAATCCTGTCATTGACCAAATTATACAACAGAAACCGCGTGTGATTTTGTTAAACAAGGCCGATATGGCAGACCCTGCACAGACAAAACGCTGGATTACGTTTTATCGCTCAAAAGGAATTCTGGCAATGCCAATTGACTGCAAAAGCGGAAAGGGAATTCAAAATTTTATTCCTTTGGTAAAAGAGTTGCTAAAAGACCGTATTGCTTCTTGGGAATCAAAGGGAATGGTATGCAGAACCATTCGCGTTATGGTAGTTGGCGTTCCGAATGTAGGTAAATCATCTTTGATTAACCGTATGAGCAAACAAAGCAAAGCGAATGTGGAAGACCGCCCCGGGGTTACCAGGGAAAACCGTTGGTTTACCATTGGAAAAGGATTTGAACTGCTGGATACCCCCGGCGTTTTATGGCCTAAGTTTGAAGATAAACAAGTTGGAGAGCACTTAGCGTTTACAGGCGCGGTAAAAGATGAAGTTGTAGATATTGAACATTTGGCATGCAGATTAATTGAAACGCTGCAGGAAATTTATCCTCATGCAATTTCGCAGCGCTACCAATTGGAGTCTGTAGATTTATCTCAGCTGGAATCTTATGAAATTCTGGAGGCCATTGGTAAAAAGAGAGGTATGCTAATGTCAGGTGGCGTAGTGAATACAGAGCGTGCAGCCATTGCTGTTGTAGATGAGTTTCGAAGCGCCAAGCTGGGAAAGATAACTTTGGAACAAGTGAGGGAATCGGTATGAATTGGTATGCTTATGAAGCTGCTGCAAATGGAAAAGGTTATCAGCATATATGTGGGATTGATGAAGCAGGACGCGGCCCTTTGGCCGGTCCTGTTTTTGCTGCCGCAGTTATTTTACCTCAAGGTCTTATGATTGACGGTTTAAATGATTCCAAAAAGATGACTGAAAAAAAACGGGAAGAATTGTTTGAAGTGATTCAGAAAGAAGCAATAGGATATTCCATTGCATTTGCTACGGAACAGGAAATAGATGAAATCAATATTTTACAAGCTACCTTTCTGGCAATGCGCCGTGCGTATCAAGGGTTAAACGTACCTGTGGATTATGTTTTGATTGATGGCAATCGCATGCCTGATTTGGGAGGAGTTGCCGGTGAACCGGTTGTGAAAGGTGACGCGCAGAGCGCTAATATTGCTGCGGCTTCTATTTTGGCTAAAGTAAGCAGAGACAGAGTTATGGCAGAGATTGATAAGTTATATCCGGAATATCAATTTGCAAAGCATAAAGGTTATGGCACCAAATTACATAGAGAACTGCTTTTGCAATATGGTATGTGTCCCGTACACAGAAGAAGTTTTATGAAAAAAATATTGGGAGAAATCCATGAATAACAGTTCCGGAAAGATAGGAGAACGTTATGTTCTGCAAATGCTGCTGGAGCAGGGGTATACGTTCATGGACGCCAACTATCACAGCCGTTTCGGTGAAATTGACATAATCGTAGCAGATGATAAGTATATTGTTTTTGTTGAAGTAAAAACAAGAGATGAAAAAAGTATTTCCATGCCATTGGAAGCAGTTACATTTTCTAAAAAGAAAAAGTTGATACAAACAGCTTTGCTGTATTTACAGGAACATACAGATGTTCGGCATCTACAACCAAGATTTGATGCTGCAGGGATTATCACAGCGGGAAAAAATAAGGAAATAACAGAAGTTCAATACATTACCAATGCCTTTGACGGAGGAGGATTGTTTTGAAATTTTTTGATTTACATTGTGATACCATGGGTGAATGCTATTTACAAAAGCAGCCGTTGTATCGCAATCATTTGCATTTGGACCTGTCACGAGGAGCTGAGTTTTCTGCTTGGACGCAATGCTTTGCCATTTGGATTCCGGACGAAATCAGAGGACAGCAAGCGCTGGATTATTTTAAAGCGGTGCACCAAACCTATGAAAGAGAATGTACCCAAAATAAAATGTTAGTCACACCATGCATAGAAAATGATGACTTTGTCAGAGCAGAACGGCTCGGTGCATGCGGAGCCGTTTTGACAGTAGAAGGAGGGGCTGTATTAGGAGGAAATCTTGAAAATATTTCCTATTTGGCTTCCTGCGGAGTAAGAATGTTAACGCTGACATGGAACGGAACCTGCGAGTTTGGAGATGGTGCAATGGTAACACATCCAAAAGGGCTAACAAAGTTTGGAAGGCAGGCGATTCCAAAGTTGGAACAGCACCGTATTGTGGTAGATATTTCTCATGCCAGTGAGCCGTTATTTTACGATGTAGCAGAGATTGCAAACAGGCCATTGGTAGCCAGTCATTCCAATGCCAAAGCAGTATGCAATCACCCTCGCAATTTAACAAATGAACAAGTTCAAATCATAAAACAAAGCGGGGGACTCATCGGACTGAATTTTCATCCTCCTTTTTTAAAAGAAGATGGTATCGCAACAGTAGACGATTTGATTGCTCATACAGAGCATTTTTTATCTTTGGATACTCAAGATAGTTTGGCAATCGGCAGCGATTTTGACGGAGCAGATTTACCCCGAGGGATTTGCGGAATCGAAGGAATTTATGCTATTTTCGAGCGTTTTTTGCAATTAGGATACAGTGAAACGCTTTTAAACAAGATTTTTTACACAAATGCGCAGAAATTCTTCGTTTCTCTTTGACATTACAGTAGTTCTATTATAAAATAAAAGAGATTGAACAGAATTAGAAAAATTCAAATTACGGAGGGAATTACCTTGAATTATAAATGCACAAGGAATCAAAACAGTCAAGTAACTGCCGCACAGGCAATTGTACAGGGAATTGCAAAAGACGGTGGCTTATTTGTTCCGGAAACATTACCGCAGTATACTCACAAAGATTTTGTGGAGATGCAAAACGGTACTTATATTGACAGAGCAGTCAAAGTTTTGTCTGATTTTTTGCCTGAATTTACAAAAGAGGAAATTAAAGAATGTGTTTCTGCTGCATATGCAGAGGAAAAATTCTCCGGCGGGAATCCGGCTCCGATTTCTGTGGTACATTCTGATAAAGCAGATATGAACATTTTGGAACTGTGGCATGGTCCTACCTGTGCGTTTAAAGACATGGCGTTACAGTTACTGCCTCATTTATTGACTCACTCATTAAAAATTACAAAGTGCGATAAGACAGCGGTTATTTTGGTAGCAACTTCAGGCGATACAGGAAAAGCGGCTTTGGAAGGCTTCAAGGATGTTGACCATACCAAAATGCTTGTATTCTATCCTGAAAACGGCGTAAGCCCTATGCAAAAACGTCAAATGAATACACAGGAAGGCAACAATGTCAGCGTATGCGCCATTGAAGGTAATTTTGATGATGCACAGACAGGCGTGAAAAAGATTTTTGTGAATGAAGAAATCTGCAAAAAATTAGAAGAAAACGGCATGACCTTCTCCAGTGCAAACTCCATTAACTGGGGCAGATTGTTACCTCAAATCGTGTATTATTTTTCTGCTTATTGTGACCTTCTGAAAGCAGGTACCATTAAAGAAGAAGGCGATAAAATCAATGTGGTGGTTCCCACCGGTAACTTTGGCAATATTTTGGCAGCGTATTATGCGAAAAAAATGGGTCTGCCAATCCATAAATTAATTTGCGCTTCCAACTCCAACAATGTATTAACCGAGTTTTTAAAAACAGGTGTATACAATCGCAACCGTGAGTTCCATGCAACGATTTCTCCGTCTATGGATATTTTGATTTCCAGCAACTTGGAGCGTTTGCTGTTTGATGTAACCGGTCATAACACAGAGAAAGTAGCGGGATGGATGAAAGAATTATCCGAAACAGGACGCTACCAAGTGGATGCTGAGACTTTAGCTGCAATCCAGGAAGTATTTGCTGCCGATTATTGCGATGATAAGACAACAGAAGAAACCATTGCAGAAGTTTATGAATCTACTCATTATTTATGCGATACACACACTGCGGTTGCTGTAAATGCTTACGAGCAATATTTACAAGAAACAAAAGACGACACTCCTACTGTTGTTGTATCCACAGCCAGCCCGTATAAATTTACAGATTCTGTTTTAAAAGCTGTTTCCAAACATTATGATGCAGCTATGGATGAGTTTGCAAAGGTTCAGCAGTTATCAAAAGAAACCGGTACTGAAATTCCGGCTCCGATTGCTGCATTGGAAAGCAAAACAGTTCGTTTTCAAAATGTTTGCACACCGCAAACCATGAGCGATGAATTGCTGAAATTGCTAAACTTACAATAAAGCGGATGAATTGAAAAGAGGCTTTCATGTCACTGTTTGTTATTGCGGATTTACATCTTTCATTTGGATGTAATAAACCTATGGATGTTTTTCCGGGCTGGAAAGACTATACACAGCGATTGGAACAAAATTGGCGCAGCTTGGTAAAAGAATCGGATACAGTTGTCATTGCGGGAGACATTTCTTGGGCAATGAAGCTGGAGGAAACGGAACAGGATTTTGCATTTATCCATCGTCTGCCCGGACAAAAAATTTTAATGAAGGGCAACCATGACTATTGGTGGTCCACCAAAAGTAAAATAGAACGTTTTTTACAGGAAAAAGGTTTTACTTCCATGAAGGTATTACATAATAATGCTTATATTGTAGAAAATGTTGCTGTTTGCGGAACCCGAGGCTGGCTTTACAATTCCGAGACAGAAGAAGATGTAAAGATTGTCAACAGAGAAGTAGGGCGTTTGGTGGCATCTTTGGATGACGCGGTCAGGCAAGATGCTCAGGCACAGCCGATTGTATTTTTGCATTATCCGCCGGTATATGGAAACATGGCTTGCGCGGGAATTTTGGATGTACTGGAAACACGGCATATTGAACAATGCTATTTTGGGCATATTCATGGCAACCAAGCCTCAAAAAAAGCGGTACGAGGAAATTATCATGGAATCAAAATGCATTTGATTTCTTGTGATTACGTAAATTTTATGCCGATTTTGGTCAAATAAATTGTATATGGAAACATATTTATTTTATGTTAGAAATTGCAATGAAAAATTTTTTATGTTATAATCAATAAGATATTTGCGATTTAGCAGGAGGAAGTATAAATTATGAACCTGAAGTCTTGTAACAAAGTTGAGACAAACCGTTATCAATTAGAAGTTGAAGTAGATGAACAATCATTTAACGACGCGTTAAATAGAACATACCATAAAGAAATTAAGAAAATCTCTTTGCCTGGCTTCCGTAAAGGTAAAGCTCCCAGATCTTTCGTTGAAAAATATTACGGCGAGCAAGTATTCTACGAAGGTGCTGTGAATGATATTTTCCCAGTTGCTTTTGAAGAAGCTGTAAAAGAATCTAAATTAGACGTAATTACAGACAACAACGATTTTGAAATTGTTGAAATTGGTAAACAAGGTTTTACTTTTAAAATTTCCGTTATTACAAAACCGGAAGTAAATATTGCAAACTACAAAGGTCTAAAAATCGAACCAAAAGATCCGGAAGTAAAAGAGGAAGATATTGATGCTGAAATCAATAAAACTTTAGACCGTTATTCTCGTATGGTAACTATGGATAAAGCAGCTGAAAATGATGACATTGTTGTTATGGATTTTGAAGGCTCCATTGATGGTGTTCCGTTTGAAGGCGGCGCTGCTGAAAACTATAGCCTAACACTTGGAACAAAAATGTTTATCCCTGGCTTTGAAGATCAATTGTTGGGCCACAAAGCCGGCGATGAAGTAGATGTAAACGTTTCTTTCCCGGAAGATTACCATGCGGCAGAATTGGCTGGCAAACCTGCTCTGTTTAAAGTAAAAATTCATGAAATCAAAGGTAAAGAAACACCTGCATTTGATGATGAGTTTGTAAAAGATATCAGTGAATTTGATACTGTTGCAGAGTATAGAGAAGATGTAAGAAAGAAATTAGACGCAAAAGCACATGCAGACGTTGCTGCAGACATTGATAACCAATTGATGGAGCAACTAAATGACTTATTGGAAGCTGAAATTCCAGAGGCTATGATTGAACTTCAAATTGATGAAGAGCTTCGTGCATTTAACTTCCGTTTACAGTCTCAAGGCTTAAAGTTAGAAACATACATGCAATTGACCGGTACAAATCCAAAATCTTTGCGTGAACAATTCAGAGAACAGGCAGAACGTCAAGTGAAAATTCGTTTGGCTCTTGAAAAAATCGGTCAGTTAGAAAATATTACTGCTTCTGATGAAGAAATTGAAGAAGAGTATAAAAATCTTTCCGAGCTGTACAAAACAGATATTGATAAAGTAAAAGCAATTATTTCCAGAGAAGGTCAGACAAAAGATATCATTGCAAGAAAAGCAATGAATCTTGTACGTGACGAAGCTGTTGTGGAAGTCAATAAAGACGAAAAGGCTGCAAAACCTGAAAAGACAACAAAATCCACAAAAGCAAAAGCTGCCGATAAAGAGGCTGATGCAGAGAAAGAAGCTGCACCAAAGAAAAAGCCGGCAGCAAAAAAGACAACTACAAAAAAAGCAGCAGATGGTGAAGAAAAACCTGCTGCCAAAAAAACAACAAGAGCAAAAAAGACTGAAACAAAAGACGCTGAATAAGTGTTGTGTTTTCAGCCAATGCTGAACAAATAGAACTGATATATCCATCTGTTTCCTACCATGCAGGGAGGCAGGTGGGTTCTTCATATCAAAAATATTCGACAATTTGCGTGGAGAAATGGTGGTATCATATGAGTTTAGTACCTTACGTTATTGAACAAACAAATCGTGGTGAACGTTCTTACGATATTTTTTCCCGTTTGCTAAATGATAGAATCGTTATGCTGACAGATGAAGTAAATAATACAACGGCCAGCTTAGTGGTTGCACAGCTTCTATATTTGGAAGGTCAGGACCCTACCAAAGATATTCATTTATATATCAATAGTCCGGGCGGTTCCGTAACTGCAGGCATGTCTATTTTTGATACCATGCAATATATTAAATGTGATGTTTCTACCATTTGCATGGGGATGGCTGCAAGCATGGGTGCGTTCCTATTAGCAGCCGGTGCAAAAGGCAAACGCTATACATTGCCAAACAGCACCATTATGATTCATCAGCCAAGCGGCGGTGCGCAAGGTCAGGCAACAGACATTATGATTCACGCTGACTATATTGTAAAAACAAAACAAAGACTGAATCAGATTTTGGCTGAAAAAACAGGTCAGCCAATTGAGGTCATTGCCAGAGATACTGAGCGTGATAATTTTATGGATGCAGAAGCTGCACTTGCATACGGCTTGGTTGACAAAATTATTTCTAAATAATAGCTAGGTGGGAGAGAACATATGGCAAACAATGAAGAACTCAATCGCGAAATTTGCTGCTCCTTTTGCGGCAAAGCACAAGATGAGGCGCGCAGACTAATTGCGGGTCCGGGTGTTTATATTTGCGATGAGTGTATTGAGCTATGTATGTCTATTTTGGAAGACGAAGCAAACCTGTCTCAGCGCAAACCAAATCATCATAATGAACCTGTCGCAACATTGCTCAAACCAAAAGAAATTAAGGCGTTACTTGATGAATATGTTATTGGCCAAGATGACGCCAAGGTAGCATTATCTGTTGCGGTTTATAACCACTATAAACGTATTTATTACGGTGTGGAAGACGGAGAAATTACAAAAAGTAATGTGCTGCTGCTAGGGCCTACCGGCGTTGGCAAAACTTTGCTTGCTCAAACACTTGCAAAGCTGTTGGATGTACCGTTTGCCATTGCAGACGCAACTACCTTAACAGAAGCCGGCTATGTTGGTGAAGACGTAGAAAATATTTTGCTACGTTTAATTCAGGCGGCAGATTTTGATATTGAAAAAGCAGAACGTGGCATTATTTATATTGATGAGATTGATAAAATTGCCCGTAAATCTGAAAATCCTTCCATTACACGTGATGTAAGCGGCGAGGGTGTTCAACAGGCTTTACTGAAAATTTTGGAGGGAACCGTTTCTAATGTTCCTCCTCAAGGGGGAAGAAAACACCCTCAACAAGAATTTTTGCAAATTGATACCAAGAACATTTTGTTTATTTGCGGCGGTGCATTTGACGGTCTTGAAAAAATTATTGAGAAAAGAACCTCAAATTCTACCTTAGGTTTTCAAACAGAGGAGACAGAAAAGCAAGAAATAAATGAAAATGAATGGTATAAAAATGTAATTCCTCATGACCTTGTTGTGTATGGAATTATACCGGAATTGGTTGGTCGTCTGCCTGTTATCGCTTCTTTAGACGGGCTGGATGAAAAAGCGTTGGTTCGTATTTTATCCGAGCCTAAAAACTGCTTGGTAAACCAATATAAAAAGTTATTTGCGTTGGATAAAGTAGATCTTGAATTCCAACCGGAAGCTTTAACCGCAATTGCGAAAAAGACAATTGAGAGAAAAATTGGCGCAAGAGGACTGCGTTCCATTATGGAAGAACATCTCAATAACCTGATGTACGAAGTACCTTCAGATTATACGGTAGAGAAAGTGCTCATTACGCCAGATGTGATTAATAAAGGTGAACCACCGGAGATTGTGTATAATAAAGACCGCAAACCTGTGCAAATTAAATTGCCTCAACCGAAAAAAAGCGGTCATAAAAATACAGCATCTTAATCAACAACATTTGGCTGTTGCACTGAGAGTATTCACACTCTCTGCTTTGCAACAGCCTTTTCTCTTTCAAAATAGACGCATCTGTGTTAAAATTCCTTTATGATTTCCTATGAATTTCCTATATTATGCACACAGGTGCAGGAGGAGAGATAGATAATGACAACGAAATTAGATGAAACTTTGACAATAGATCAACCGCAAAAAGAATTTATGGAACAGCTGGTAATGCCTGTGATTGCATTGCGAGGTCTTGTAGTATTTCCGGGTATGTCTGTTCAATTTGATGTGGGAAGAAAGAAGTCCATTTTGGCAGTAAACCAAGCAATGGACGTCAATCAAACCGTTTTTTTGGTGGCCCAAAAAGATTTGGAAACCAACGACCCAAGGCAAGAGCATTTGCATAAAGTTGGCGTTATTGCGAAAATCAAGCAAGTATTTCGCAACACAGAAGATGGACTGCGCTTATTTGTGGAAGGAATACGCCGTGCGGAACTGCTGGATATTATGCAGGACACACCTTTTTTATTAGGTGATTTGGCTTTGATTGATGAAGTGGAATCCGCCCAAACACACCGTTCTCAAGCTTTGGTTCGCCGTATGAAAACGGTGTTTGAACAATATATTCAAAACTATAAAAGTGTTCCTCCGGATATCATTATGAATGTGATTAAGCTGAAAGAAAGTGGTGAATTGGCAGACTATATTGCCGGTAATACTGCACTGGATTCAGAGTTAAAACAGGAGGTTCTGGAAACTTTAAATGCAGATCAGCGTTTGGAATTTCTGATTGATATTTTGCAGGATGAAATTAAGATTCTGGAGATAGAAAATATCATCAGTTCCAAAGCCAAAGAGCAAATGGATCAAAATCAACGTGAGTACTATTTGAGGGAGCAAATACGAGCAATTTATAATGAGCTTGGAGAAGATGAATCTCCCGAAGAAGAGCACGAATCTTTTAAACAACGTATTTTAGCTTTGCATCTTCCCGAAAAGCAGGAACAGAAACTGTTGAAGGAATGCGACCGTTTGGCAAAAATGCCATCAGGTTCTCATGAGGGAAGTGTGGTTCGCAATTATTTGGAAACTTGTTTGGAATTGCCTTGGAATCAATCAGGTAAGGCTGTCATCAATCTGAATAAAGTTGAAAAAGTACTAAATAAAGAACACTATGGTTTAACCAAAGTAAAAGAGCGTATCTTGGAATCCTTGGCTGTACGTAAATTAAACCCTCATATGAACGGACAAGTCATTTGTCTGGTGGGTCCTCCCGGTGTGGGTAAGAGTTCCATTGCAAAATCCATTGCACATGCAATCGGTTTGGAATTCGAGCGTATTTCATTGGGCGGCGTACGTGATGAATCCGAGATTGTGGGACACCGCAAAACATATGTAGGTTCTATGCCGGGACGTATTATTTCTGCTGTGAAGCAGGCGGGAATCAATAATCCTGTGATTCTGTTGGATGAAATTGATAAACTTTGCAAAGATTTCAGAGGAGACCCTGCTTCCGCTTTGCTGGAAGTTCTGGATATGGAACAGAACAGTACGTTTACAGACCATTACATAGATATGCCGTTTGATTTGAGCAATGTTATCTTTATTACAACGGCGAACGATGCCAGCACCATTCCTGCGCCTTTGTTTGACCGTATGGATGTGATTTCATTATCCAGTTATACACATGAAGAAAAATTCCACATTGCAACAAAACATTTGATTCCAAAACAGTTGGAAAAACACGGCATTGCAGCGAAACAACTGAAAATAACACCGGCGGCAGTTCATGCCATCATCGACAATTATACAAAAGAGGCCGGTGTACGTGGTCTGGAACGTAGGGTTGCAGACATTTGCAGAAAATGTGCGAAAAGTGTTGTGGAGCATCCAGAGAAAAAAATCACGGTCAATGATAGACAGCTGGAAGAGTATCTCGGCCCTAAAAAATATAAAAAAGACGACGTTGCTAAGACTGACGAAATTGGATTAGTGAACGGTCTTGCTTGGACAAGCGTTGGCGGAGAGATACTTCCCATTGAAGTAGTAGCCCTTGACGGAACAGGCAAAATAGAACTGACGGGTAACTTGGGAAATGTGATGAAGGAATCCGCCAAAACCGCAGTCAGCTGTGTACGCAGCCGTGCAGATAAATTAGGAATTATGCGTGAATTTTATAAACGTAAAGACATTCATATTCATGCGCCTGAAGGAGCAATTCCAAAGGATGGCCCTTCAGCCGGTATTGCTATGGCTACGGTTATCACTTCGGCCTTGACCAGCATTCCTGTTTGTCATGACGTTGCTATGACAGGCGAAATTACATTACAGGGCAGAGTTCTTCCAATCGGCGGTTTAAAAGAAAAAACAATGGCAGCATACCGCGCAGGCATGAAACGTGTGATTATTCCTGCCGATAATGTAGCTGATTTGGCCGATGTAGACCAGGTGGTAAAAGATTCCATAGAGTTTTTCCCTGTCAGAAAGATTGATGAGGTATTGGAACTTGCACTTACACGCAAACCAACGCCAAGGGAAAGTTTGTTTGACGATGCAGATTGCCAATACTTAGAGCATGATGCCAATCAATTGATGCTTCCCAGCATTTAATCATCAACAGGAGGTTATGCATGAAGTTTGAAGATGCTTTTTTTGAATTTGCTGCGGGCAAATTAAATCAATTACCTCCGTCGGATGTTCCGGAGATTGTGTTTTCCGGAAAATCAAACGTGGGTAAATCTTCTTTGATTAATAAAATTTTAAATCGTAAATCTTTGGCACGTGTCAGCGCTACGCCGGGAAAGACGGGAACCATTAACTTTTACAGTTTAAAAGAATGCCGTTTGGTAGACTTGCCGGGCTACGGTTATGCAAAAGTCTCCCATGCGGAAAAATTACGCTGGGCTGAATTGGTAGAAGGGTATTTGGCATCTGACCGAAATATTCAGTTTGTGGTGCAAATTATAGATATTCGCCATAAGCCAACGGAAAATGATTTACATATGATTGAGTTTTTGATGGAATCTCGTTTTCCGTTTGCGGTGGTTGTAACCAAAAGCGATAAACTGAACAAAACACAGCGTGCAAAACAATTGGCGTATTTTGACGAGTTGTTCCGTGATGAAAACGGTGAAAGTCTGGTTCATTATATTCCATTTTCTTCTGTAAATGGAGAGGGAGTTGACGTTATGAAACAAATCATTCAGTCGATTGCACAAGCACACACAGCACAGCTTCAGGCGCAGCAAGAGTAAGGAATGAAAGGGGAAAAGCCGATGTTTGTTTCGGATTGTTTGAATGTCAATGAAAAAGGACATTTGACCATTGGCGGATGCGATACGGTATCACTGTCGCAGGAATTTTCTACACCGTTATTTGTAATGGATGAAGATACGATACGCAAAACCTGCCGTATGTACCAAAATTCTTTGAATGAGTATTATCAAGGAAGAGGTATGGTTTTATATGCCAGCAAAGCGTTCAGCTGCAAAGAGATGTGCCGTATCATCAAAGATGAGGGTATTGGACTGGATGTCGTTTCCGGAGGAGAGCTTTATACAGCACTTGAAGCCGGATTTCCTGCACAGCGCATCCATTTTCATGGGAACAATAAAACGGAAGAGGAAATTTGTTTTGCCTTAGAAAATAATGTAGGGCATTTTGTGGTAGATAATTTTTTTGAATTAGAAACTCTGGATAGATTGGCAGCCCAACAAAATAAAGTTGCAGATATTTCACTACGTATCAAACCGGGGATTGAAGCGCATACTCATGAAGCGGTTATGACGGGACAGATTGATTCTAAATTTGGTTTTGCACTGGAAACGGGCGAGGCAATGGAAGCGGTAAAATTTGCAACAAAATTCCGTCATGTCAGATTAAAGGGAATGCATAACCATATTGGTTCTCAAATATTTGACATTGAACCATTTAAAAGCGCAGCAAAAGTGATGTTGGAATTTATGAATCAAATCCGTACAGAAACAGGGGTTGTCATAGAAGAATTAAATCTTGGCGGCGGATTTGGTATCAAGTATGTAGATAGTGATAAACCTGTTCCGTATGGTGATTATATGAAAGAAATCTCACATGTGGTTTATCAGACATGTGAAACACTTGATTTTCCTGTTCCGTACATTTTTATGGAACCGGGACGTTCTATCGTAGGTGAAGCAGGCATTACATTGTATCGTGTAGGTGGAATCAAAGAAATTCCAAATATACGTACCTATGTATCTGTAGACGGCGGTATGACAGATAATCCCAGATATGCTTTATATCAATCAGAATACAGCGTTGTCGTGGCAAATAAAGCAAACGAGCCGGCTGTAAAAGAAGTAACCATTGCAGGAAGATGCTGCGAAAGCGGAGACTTAATTCAGGAAAACACCATGATACAGGATGTGGAAGTAGGAGATACCTTAGCGGTATTATCTACAGGCGCCTACAACTATTCTATGGCTTCCAATTACAACCGCATTGGTAAACCTGCTGTTGTTATGGTACGAAACGGAGAACCGAGAATTGTTGTAAAACGCGAAACATACGCCGATTTGGTTCGCAACGATATATAACAAATTGCTTGTATATTTACTTTTTCACTTTTATGTGCTAAAATTGTAATTAATGAAAGTGAAAGGACGGATTGGTATGAATTCAAAAGTAAAAAGCGATAGTGTCGATTTTTTATTCCGTTCCATCCTCAAACTGAAAACAGTAGAGGAATGCTACGATTTTTTTGAAGACCTATGCACAGTACCTGAAATTAAGGCCATGTCTCAGCGTTTGGAAGTAGCGCATATGCTGAGCAATAACTGTGTTTACAGTGATATAGTAGCAAAAACAGGCGCTTCCACAGCAACAATCAGTAGAGTGAATCGCTCTCTTAACTATGGCTGTGACGGATATGAATTGGTATTTGGAAGATTGCAAGAGGAAGAAGAGGCGACATCATGAGTAATTATACAGCCTTTGCAGAGTTTTATGACCAATTGACAGACAATGTAGATTATAAAAAACGTGCTGAATATTTCTGCAAACTTTTGGAGCGTCATGGTCATACCATGGGGCTAACCTTAGATTTGGCTTGCGGAACAGGAAGCCTGACAATAGAACTGGCAAAACGAGGCGTCGATGTGTATGGCATTGATGCCTCTCCGTCTATGCTGACCATTGCACAGGAAAAAGCAGCAGAGGCCAATACGCCGATTTTATTTTTATGTCAGCGTATGGAAGAATTGGACTTGTTCGGAACCGTTGATACTGTGCTATGTACTTTGGATAGTGTTAACCATTTAACAGAAGAAAAAGATATTTTGCAGGCATTTCAGCGTGTAGCGCTTTTTTTGGATCCGAATGGTTATTTTGTGTTTGATGTGAACACGCCGTACAAGCATAGACATGTATTAGAGAATAATACATTTCTTTATGATACTGAAAATGTGTATTGTGTATGGCAGAACACATTGGATGAAGAAACAGGAATGGTAGAAATCAATCTGGATTTTTTTGCACGCCAGGAAGGCAATATGTACAGACGCTCAAACGAGTGTTTTTGTGAGCGTCCTTATGATTCTGCTGAAATTGAGATTCTGCTTGAAAGAGCAGGCATGGAACTAGTGACTATATACGATGATATGACCTTTTCACCGGCTTCTCCTGAAACTGAGCGCTGGGTGGTAGTGGCCAAAAAGATGAGAGAAGAAACTGATAGAAGAGGTGCTTGATATGAACAAAATTATGAGATGTATTACATCTGACGGAAGTATTATGGCAGCTGCAATCGATTCAAGCGATATTGTTCACATTGCTCAGGGTATTCATAAATCCAGTCCAGTAGCTACAGCGGCATTAGGACGTTTGTTGACTGCATCTTCTATTATGGGTACTATGCTCAAACAGAAAAATGCCACAGTCACATTAAAAGTAAATGGCGGAGGTCCATTAGGAACCTTGGTCGCAATTTCTGACAGCAGAGGAAATTGTCGCGGTAATGTTACCAATCCTGGAGTAAATTTGCCTTTAAAGGACAACGGTAAGCTTGATGTCGGAGGAGCAGTAGGTAAGGACGGATTATTACTCGTCATTCGCGATTACGGTGAAGGAGAGCCTTATATGGGCCAAATTGAACTGGTATCAGGAGAAATTGCAGAAGACATTACAAATTATTTTGCAACCAGTGAACAAATTCCAACTGTATGCGCTTTAGGGGTACTGTTGGACAAGGATGACCATAAAGTTCTGCTAGCGGGAGGATTGCTGATTCAGGCGCTTCCGGGGGCGGATGACGCCGCCTTAGAGAAGCTGGAGAAGAATGTCATGGAATTGCCTTCTGTGACTACTATGCTTGCACAGGGACTATCGATTGAAGATATTTGCCGCAAAGCTTTGTCTGGTTTTGATGTGGAGGTATTGGACGAATATGAAGTAAACTATGCTTGCCCATGCAGCAAAGAACGTGTAAAACGTGCATTGACCAGCCTTCCTGTCGATGAAATTTTACAAATTGCAAATGAAGAAGGCAAAATGGAAGCAAAATGTCAATATTGTGGACGTATGTATGAAATTGGGAAATCTGAGTTAGAAGAACTGGCAGCCTCTGCCCAAAAAGGGAACAATGAAGAAATGTAATTGTTTGTAGAAAAATAAATAAAAAGTTTTGGAAAAAGTGTTGACATATTTTCTAATAAATGATATTATATAACACGTCGCCGGGCAAACCGGTTGACGAAATGGGAGCATAGCTCAGCTGGGAGAGCATCTGCCTTACAAGCAGAGGGTCACAGGTTCGAGCCC